>Ga0099364_10000425_pt1 | contig 70703 bp, 63 predicted proteins | sample TergutTh196P3_FD_73070 | JGI IMG/M metagenome (GOLD analysis project Ga0099364, IMG submission 73070) | Microcerotermes parvus P3 segment gut microbial communities from Pointe-Noire, Republic of the Congo - Th196 P3 | ecosystem: Host-associated > Arthropoda: Insects > Digestive system > Gut ... | reverse complement strand
CCCCCCCCCCCGGGTCCCGCCCCCCCGCCTGTGTTTTGTGGTCTTGCGCCGGGTATTGAAAGTTTTACCTCCACACCCGGCGACAGAAGTCTCGAATCGATACGACGCGCCGGTCGGCGAAAACTCTCGCAAGCACCATGATCCGGTCGCGTAGTTCCCGGACGGACGACTACTTGGGCGCTGTGATGGTGACGGGCTTGCCGTAGTCTGAGTAGACCGCTTCCAGCGTCACCGTACCGATGGAGCCGGCCGCGTCCGCCTTGACGGTCATGATGCTCCTGTACTTGATCATCCGCATGTCGCTGTCCAGCCAGAAGTCTGTCTCGATCGTCTGCACCTCGCCCTCCAGCGTCTTGCTGCCCAGCATCTTGTTCATCTCAGCCACGTCGTGGGTGACGATGTAGTGGTTGGTCTCCACACCACCGACCTTCTCGCTGCCGACCAGCTCGACCTTCGTAATAGAGTTGCGCTGTTGTTTGATGGAGGCTGCCGGGTTCAGGTCGGACTCCGACAGGCCCAACTCGTCGATCGACATCTCCCTGACCTCGCCGTCAATACTGATGTAGGTGGTGCCGTCAATGATGACCGCCTCGGCTGACACCACCTCGGTTATCATACCCGTCAGGTCCATCGTGATCGTCATCGAGTACGCGGACTTGGTCGCATCCATGTCGATCTCCATATGAGCCTTCACGTTTTGATCAGTCACGTTTTGGCCAGACAGGGAAATCTCTTGGTCGATGGCGGCGTGCACCGTCGTCATCTGACTGGTTGCCACCAGGTAGTCGTCGAACCACTGCTCGACGTCGATCTGGTCGCCGTCACCGTTCGACCCCCGACCGTTGTCGAGCGCTCCACCCCGACTGCGCGAGTCACCCGAGTTGCTGGACTGGTCGCACCCGGCGACCAGTCCCAGGCCGAGAATGGCCGCACCAAGCACTGCTGCTAACTTTTTCACTGTCTCTCTCCTCCGACGCCGGACGTGCGTAACCGCGACCCTAGTCGCAGCGGGACGCCTTGTGGTGGTTTCGCCCTGGAGGTCTTGTGGTGGTTTCGCCCTGATCGTCGAGTCCGTCGGCGGCGCGGAGCCCTGCTCCTCGGCGCTGCCAGAAGCCACCGTTCGAGCAGGTCAGCGCCGGTCGGCCCGGTCCAGCACCTCTCGGGCCTGCGCCACGTCGACGGCTATCTGGGCCAGCAGCTCGTCGACGGACTCGAAGCGCACCATCGGGCGGAGGCGGACGAGCAGCTCGACGACGACCTCCTCGCCGTACAGCTCCAGGTCGTCGCGGCCCAGCACGTACGCCTCGACGCGGCGGGCCTGACCGTCGAACGTCGGGTTGGTGCCGATGGACACCGCGGCAGGCATCGCCGAAGACGGCTCGGCCTGGTCGAGCACCGGCGTGCCGTCCGCGGTGCGGGTGCGACGCAGCCAGCCCGCGTACACCCCGTCGGCGGGCACCATCCCGGCCGTCTCCGGCTCCAGGTTGGCCGTGGGGTAGCCGAGCCGGCGACCCCGGGCGTCGCCGAGCACCACCATCCCCCGGATCCGGTGGGGACGGCCCAGCACCCGGGCGGCGGTGACCACGTCGCCCGCCGCCAACAGCTCGCGCAACCAGGTCGACGACCAGCGGCGCCGGGCGTCGTCACCGGAGTCGGCGATGTCCTCCACGACGCGCACGGCGAAGCCGAACCGCTCACCCAGGCCGACCAGCGTGGTCAGGTCGCCGGAGTTGCCCCGGCCGAACCGGGTGTCCCGGCCCACCACCACGGTGGTGGCGTGCAGGGCGTCCACCAGGTAGGTGCGCACGAACTCTTCGGGGCTCTGGGCCGCGAAGTCCAGCGTGTAGTCGACCAGCAGCACCGCGTCCAGGCCGGTGGCCGCCAGCAGCTCCAGGCGGTCGGTGTCCCCGGTGACCAGCGGCGGAGCGTCGTGAGGCCGGTGCACGTGCAGCGGGTGCGGGGTGAAGGTGATGGCCACCGCCGCCTGCCCGGCGACCTTCGCGTCCGCGGCCAGCCGCCGCAGCACGGTCTGGTGGCCCAGGTGCACCCCGTCGAAGTTGCCGATGGTAACCATCGACGGTCCGAAACCGTCCGGTACCTGCGTCAACCCATGCCAGACCCGCACCGCGGTCCTCTCTGCGATCACATCCGTCACGACGGCCAAGCCTGCCACTGGCACCCCCCCGGCGGCCAGCCAGTCCCGCAGGGCGAACCGTCCCGAGCACCGGTCAGGCCGGAGCCAGCACGAAGACTGGACGCAGCCGGTCGTCGGCGGCCGTGAGCACCGCGACGAGGGTACCGTCGGCGGCGACCGCGGCGACGGGCCGGTCGTCCGGTTCGTCGCGCCGGGCGATCCGACGACCGAACCCCAGCTCCCGGGCCTCGGCGGCGGTGACAGCCCGGGTCGCCATCACCGCACCGGCCGCGGCGGCCGGGGACATCACCGGCAGCGGCACGGTCGGGTCGGTCGCGGCCAGGTCGTCCAGAGTCCGGGCCGCGGCCAGGCCGAACCCGCCGACCCGGGTGCGACGCAGCCTGGTGAGATGCCCGCCCACACCCAGCGCCGCACCCAGGTCCCGGGCCAGCGCCCGGACGTATGTCCCGGCGGAGCAGACCACCCGCACGTCCACGTCCGTCACCTGCCCGGCCGGTCGCAGGTCGCCCACCTCGAACACCGCGACGTGCACCGGCCGGGCGGCCAGCGCGACGTCCTGGCCCGCGCGCACCCGGGCGTAGGCGCGCACCCCGTCCACCTTGAGCGCCGACACGGCACTGGGCACCTGCGCGATGTCACCGGTCAGCGGACCAACGGCCGCGACGACATCAGCCCGGACCAGCCCGCTGGCGTCGACGCTGGTCAGCACCTCGCCCTCGGCGTCGTCGGTGGTCGTGGCCTGCCCCAGCCGGACCGTGGCCAGGTACTCCTTGTCCACCCCGGTGACGTACGTCAGCAGCCGGGTGGCCCGGCCCACCCCGACCACCAGCACCCCGGTGGCCATCGGGTCGAGCGTGCCGGCATGGCCGACCTTGCGCGTGCCCGCCAGGCGCCGCATCCGGGCTACCACGTCGTGGCTGGTCCACCCGGCGGGCTTGTCCACCACGACGACCCCGTCGGGCGCGGTGGGACGACGCGGCAGGTCGGGACGGGTGCGGGGTTCAGCAGGCACAGCCAGGCAATCTACCCGGTCATGGTTTGGTGGCCGCCGGGCGTCGCCAGCGGCGGGCCCAGCGGTGCCCGAGGTCCAGGGCGGGTTTCTCGATCCACCGGTAGGTCAGGGCGCTCAGACCCAGGGTGGCGACGAGCCATACCGTCGCGGTCACGCCGACGGGGATGTTGGTCGACAACGGGAACACGGCCAGGACGATGGCCTGGAGCAGGTAGATGGAATAGCTGATGATCCCGAGACCCAGGAGAACTCTCGGTATGCGTATGCCTCTGCTGCCCCAGTAGACGACGAGGGAGAAGATCGCCATTCCGGCCAGCCAGCCGGCGAGCATGGGCCAGCGGCGTTCCCCGGCCAGGTCTGGGGGTCCTTCGACCCGCATGACGACGACGGAGAACACCGTCACCGTCACCGCCGCCCCGCCGACCACCCTGGCCAGGACCCGCCCGGAGACCTCGCCGACGGTCCAGCGGTACCAGACGGTGCCGAGGAACATGTAGACCAGCGCCATCAGACCCAGCGGCAGGCTCTCGGCCCGACCGGTCACGACGGCAGCGAGCAGCAGCACCAGGACCGATACGTTGCACACGACCGACAGCATGACGGACCGGCGGTGGATACCGAGGGCGAACAAGACGCTCAGCATGATGTAGAAGAGCATCTCCCAGGCCAGCGTCCAGTAGATGATGAGGACGTTGGGCTGGCCGACGAACATCTGCATCACCGTCGCGTTGGCGAGCCAGGTCGTGGCCGGGGTCGGTCCTTGCGGGCCGAGGTAGGCGTAGCGCCCGAGCCCGGCGAGGACCGCGGCCAGCGCCAGGCTCAACCAGTACAGCGGGTAGAGACGCATGGCCCGGCTGACCCAGAAGGCACGCAGGTCTCCGACGCGCTCCAGGCTGACCGGGATGATGAACCCGCTGCAGGCGAAGAAGATCATCACGGCCGCCGGGCCGAGCGCGAAAGTCTCGTTGCAGAAATTACCCAGCCACGGGATGGCCGCCTCGCCGACGTGGTTGAACAGCACCATCAGCACCGCGAGACCACGCAGCGCGTCGAGGTAGCCCAGACGGGGCTGTCTCGAACGGGCCGGGCCCGCCGCTGACGTCGTCTGGCCTGCCGGGGCGACGACACTGGTCGGCTGGGACGGCACTGCGCTAGTCACGCGGCGTATGGTAACTCGCCGCCCGGTCCGGACCGAGCGGTTCGGTCACTTCTCGTCGTCCTCCGCCGGACGACGGTACGGGTCGGGATCGCCCGCGGGGGTGGCGTCCTGGGCCAGCCGGGCCACCGCGGCGTCACGCCGGGCCGCCTCGTCCAGCGCCGCCGCCAGGTGCGCTGCCGTCTCGGGTACCGCGTCCAGGTGGAAGGTCAACGACGGGGTCAGCCGCACCCCGGTCTGACGGCCCACCTCCGTGCGGATCAGCCCGGTCGCCGACTCCAGCGCGGCGGCCGACCCAGCCCGCGCGTCGTCGTCGCCGAGCACGGTGTAGAAGACGTCGGCGTGCTGCAGGTCTCCGGTGACCCGCACGTCGGTCACGGTGACGAAGCCCAGCCGGGGGTCCTTGACCCTGGTGTCCAGCATCTGCGCCACGACATGCTTGATGCGGTCAGCCAGCCGCAGCGCCCTCGGGTTGTCGTTCATGGCACCATCCTCCCCCGCGTGGTCACGTCATTTCCACGCGACAACGTCTCCGCTGGTCAGAAGGGCGGGAACTCGTGTCGCCGCGACCGGGTCAGGCCTGGTTCGCCATCATCTCGACCTGCCGCACCTGGCTGTGCACGCCCGGGACGACCATCCGGTTGAACACGGGGACGACGGTGCGGTAGCTGAACCGGTTCTCGTCGTGGGAGACCATGACCTCCACGAAGCCCGAGACGCGGTCCTCCTTGGCCAGCAGGAAGAGCAGGCTCAGCAGGAAGAACCAGACCAGGACGACCGCGAGGACGATCGCCCACACCGGTGTGCGCTGCTCGATCACGCTGTGGTCCATCATCATCCACCGCGAACCGCGCAGCGGGCAGGAACCGGCAGGCGTGAGCACCGTGCCGTCGCGCACCTGGATATCGCCGATCTGGACGAAACCCACGGGACCCGACGCAGGGTAGGGACCGGGGTACTGGCCGGGATACGGTTGCCCCTGAGTCGTCATGCCGACAAGTCTAGGGCAACCGGTCACCCGGTCCAGCCACCTACACCCTGGGCTTCTCCCGCATCTCGAAGGTCTCGACGACGTCGTCCACGGCGATGTCGTTGTACGACCCCAGCCCGATACCGCACTCGTACCCCTCGCGGACCTCGGTGACGTCGTCCTTGAAGCGTTTCAGCGAGTCGATGGTCAGGTTGTCCCCGACCACCTTGCCACCGCGCAGGACGCGCGCCTTGGTGCCCCGGCGGATCTCCCCGGAACGCACCAGCGACCCGGCGATATTGCCGAACTTGGAGGACCGGAACACCTCGCGCACCTGAGCGGTACCGAGCTGCACCTCCTCGTACTCCGGCTTGAGCATCCCCTTGAGGGCCGCCTCGACATCGTCGATGGCCTGGTAGATGACCGAGTAGAAGCGCACGTCGACGCCCTCGCGGTCGGCCAGGTCCTCGACCCGCTCGGCGAACTTCACGTTGAAGCCGATGATGATCGCGTTGTCGACCGTGGCCAGGTTGACGTCGTTCTGCGTGATCGCACCGACACCGCGGTGGATGACGCGCAGGGCGACCTCCTCGCCGACGTCGATCTTCAGCAGCGCGTCTTCCAGGGCCTCGACGGCACCGGACACATCGCCCTTGATGACCAGGTTGAGCGTCTCCACCTTGCCGGCGGCCAGCGCCTGGGTGAAGTCTTCCAGGCTGATCCGCTTGCGCCGCTTGGCCAGCAGCGCGGCCCGTTCGGCAGCCTCGCGCTTCTCGGCGATCTGCCGGGCGGTGCGGTCGTCGGGGGCGACGATGAAGGTGTCCCCGGCCGAGGGCACCGAGGTCAGCCCCAGCACCTGGACCGGCCGGGCCGGCTCGGCCGCGACGACCGGTTCGCCGTGCTCGTCGAACATGGCCCGGACCCGCCCGTAGGCGGTGCCGGCCACGACGGCGTCCCCGACGCGCAGGGTGCCGGACTGGACCAGCACGGTCGCCACCGCGCCACGGCCCTTGTCCAGGTTGGCCTCGATGGCGACGCCGCGGGCGTCCTTGTCGGGATTGGCCCGCAGGTCCAGGGCGGCGTCGGCGGTGAGCAGCACCGCCTCGAGCAGGTCGTCGATGCCCATCCGCTGCTTGGCGGAGACATCGACGAACATGGTGTCGCCGCCGTACTCCTCGGCCACCAGGTTGTACTCGGTGAGCTGCTGGCGGATCTTCGCCGGGTTGGCGGCCTCCTTGTCGACCTTGTTCACCGCGACGACGATCGGCACCCCGGCCGCCTGGGCGTGGTTGAGCGCCTCGACGGTCTGGGGCATGACGCCGTCGTCGGCGGCGACGACGAGGATCGCGATATCCGTCACCTGGGCACCGCGGGCCCGCATGGCGGTGAACGCCTCGTGGCCCGGGGTGTCGATGAAGGTGATCGCGCGCTCCGCGCCCTCGTGGGTGGCCTTCACCTGGTAGGCACCGATGTGCTGGGTGATGCCGCCGGCCTCGCCCGCCACCACGTCGGTGGAACGGATCGCGTCGAGCAGCTTGGTCTTCCCGTGGTCGACGTGACCCATCACGGTGACCACCGGTGGACGGGCCTGGAGGTCGTCGTCGGACTCGGCTGCCTCCTCGGCCCGCAGGTCGATGGCGAAGGTCTCCAGCAGCTCGCGGTCTTCCTCCTCGGCGGAGATCATCTCGACCTGGTAGCCGAGCTCCGTGCCGAGCAGAGCGAAGGTGTCCTCGTCCAGCGACTGGTTCGCCGTGGCCATCTCACCGAGGTGGAACAGCACGGTGACCAGCGATGCCGGGTTGGCGTCGATCTTGTCCGCGAAATCGTTCAGCGACGACCCGTGCCGCAGCCGGACGACGGTGGAACCGGTCCCACGTGGGACCATCACGCCGCCGACCGACGGGGCCTGCATCTGCTCGAACTCTTGCCGTTTGGCCCGCTTCGACTTGCGGCCGCGTACCGGACGACCGCCACCGCGGCCGAACGCACCCTGGGTGGAACCGCGTCCGGCACCGCCCGGACGACCGCCACCACCGGGGCGACCACCGCCGGGACCACCGAAACCGCCGCCGCCCCCACCACCGCCGGGACCGCCGCGGTAGCCACCGCCACCGGCGCCGCCACCGCCGCCGCCGCGCCCGGGACCACCGGAACGGCCACCACCGCTGCCCGGTCGCCCGACACCGCTGGAGGTGCGTCCAGGCATCATGCCCGGGTTCGGCCGGGGCCCACCCGGACGCGGACCCCCCGGACGCGGACCACCAGGCCGGTCAGACGTCCCGGCACCGGCACCGGCACCACCACGACGCTCCCCCGGACGCGGCATGCCCTGCGACGAGGCGAACGGGTTGTTGCCCGGACGCGGACCACCCGATCGGCCGCCACTGCGCTCCCCCGGACGCGGCATACCCTGCGACGAGGCGAACGGGTTGTTGCCCGGACGGTTCTGCGGCCGGGGGCCCGGTCGGGGACCGGCCGCCGGGGCGGACTCCGGCTGGGCCGGAGCCTGCGGGGCAGGCTTCGGGGAGGCAGGCTTGTGGGCAGGGGCGGGAGCGGCCTCGGACGGGCTCGCGACGCTGGCCGGTGCCGACGGTTCTGGGGCCTGGACGGCCGCCGGAGCAGGTGCCGGAACGGGCTCGGCTGCGACCTCCGCCGTGACCGCCGGGGGCTTCTCAGCGGGCTTGTCGGCTGGCTTCTCAGCAGGCTTGTCAGCGGGTTTCTCGGTGGCCGGACGGGCGGGTGCCGCCGCGGGTTCCGGGGCCGCCGGTTCGGCCGGGTACGCGGCGCGCAGCCTGCGCACCACGGGGGCCTCGATGGTGGACGACGGTGAGCGGACGAACTCGCCCAGCTCGTTCAGCTTCGCCATCAGGGCCTTGCTGTCGACACCGAGCTCTTTGGCGAGCTCGTAGACGCGGACCTTGGCCACATCACTCCTGTCTCGGCCCTACCCGAGATCAGGGTGGAGCCGTCTTAGTACGGGGCGTTCATCGCTGCGCACTCATCAGTGCGTACTCATCGGGCAGCCATCGGCTTCGTCAACCCGCTTCCTTGTTCGACTTCGGACCGGGGGTCCCGGACCGTCGTGCTACCTGGCCGTCCTGGGCCCTGGCGACCGCCTCGGCCAGCACGGTTGTGGCGAGCACTGTGACGTCCAGCGGACCCGCGTGACGCAGGGCCCGTCCGAACGCCTTGCGCCGCTGCGCGAGAGCGAGACAGTCAGGGTCCGGGTGCAACCAGGCACCCCGTCCCGGCAGTCGGGCGGCTTCGTCGGGCACCAGCACGGGCGAACCCGTGGCGTCGATGACCAGCACGACCCTCAGCAGAGACGAGCGCGAGTCTCGGGCACGGCACCCCACGCAGGTCCGCACCGGACCCGCGGGCACCGCCGAGACGGACGTGTGCTGCGGGGAGCGCCGGACAGGCATGGAATGCCGGGTACGCGACCCGGCCGCGGAGAGTCTACCGCGCCCGGTCACTGTTGGAGACCACGACCCGGCGGGTCACCACCCGGGTCCACCCCCGCACCGGGCGCCAGTACCGCGTCGGCGCTGGTCGCGGACCCCGTCCGGCTGGTCGCGGCGCCGCCGTCGGGCGACTGCTCCGCTCGGGTGTCCGGAGCTTCCGCCTGGGCGTCCGGGACGTCCACCTGGGTGTCCGGCCGGATGTCGATCCGCCACCGGGTGAGCTTGGCCGCCAGCCGGGCGTTCTGCCCTTCTTTGCCGATGGCCAGGGACAGCTGGTAGTCCGGCACCAGGGCGCGGGCGGCCTTCGCGGCCTCGTCCACGATGGTCACCGACATCACCCGGGCCGGGGACAGCGCGTTGGCGATCATCGTCGCCGGGTCGTCGCAGTGGTCGACGATGTCGATCTTCTCGCCCTGCAGCTCGGTCATCACCGCGCGCACCCGGTTGCCCATCGGCCCGATGCAGGCACCCTTGGCGTTGACCCCGGGCACGGTGGACCGCACCGCGATCTTCGTGCGGTGCCCGGCCTCCCGGGCGACCGCGGTGATCTGCACGGTGCCGTCGGCCACCTCGGGCACCTCCAGCTCGAACAGCTTGCGGACCAGGTCGGGATGGGTCCGCGAGACGACGATGTGCGGGCCGCGCAACCCCCGGGCGACCTCCAGCACGTAGGCCCGGATGCGGTCACCGTGGGCGTACTTCTCGCCGGGCACCTGCTCGTGGGCGGGCAGCACCGCCTCGGTGCCGCCGAGGTCGACCTGGACGGTGCGCGGGTCGCGACCCTGCTGCACCACCCCGCCGACGACCTCGCCCTCCTTGCCCTTGAACTGGCCGAGCACCTGGTCGTCCTCGGCATCGCGCAGGCGCTGCACGATGACCTGCCGGGCCGTGGCGGTGGCGATCCGGCCGAAACCCTCGGGGGTGTCGTCGAACTCCTCCCCGACGGGCTCGGCCACGGCGTCCGGGTCGTCCTCGGACGGCTCCCCGGACTCGCGGGCCCAGACCGTGACGTGCCCGGACTTGCGGTCCACCTCGACCCGGGCGTGGTGCAGCGCCCCGGGGGTGTGCTGGTAGGCCGACAGCAGGGCCTGCTCGATGGCGCCGACCAGCACGTCCAGCGCGATCCCCCGTTCGTGCTCGACCAGGCGCAGCGCCTGCATATCGATGTCCACGTCAGTCCTCCACCTCGTCGTCGCCGGTCGCGGCCAGTCCGGACAGGTCTACCTCGACCCGCGCCGCCCGCAGGTCGGTCAGCGCGACGCGCACCGGGGCCAGGTCCTTCGGGCGGCGGCCCTTGACAGCCGGGGCGGGCGGCACCACCACCAGCGCGTCGTCGGTCACCTCGACCAGCCGTCCGGTGACGTCCGGGCCGCCGGTCGTCTGGACTTTCACCCTGCGTCCCAGGTGGCGGCGCAGCTGGCCGGGCCGGGTCAGCGGCCGGTCCGCACCCGGGCTGGTCACCTCCAGGGTATAGGCGCCCGGCACAGTGTCGCCCAGCGCCGCCGAGACCTGTTCGCTCACCGCCTCGATGCGGTCCAGGTCGAGCGCCTGGTCGTCGTCGTCCCGCAGGTCCACGGTGACGACCACGACGGTCCGCCCGCCCCCGGTGCGCACCGCGACCGCGTCGAGCACCAGCCCGGACGCGGCGACGACGGGGTCGAGCAGCGCCCGCAGGTCGTGTCCGACCACTGCCACCTCCTCCGCCCGTGCACCTGGCGACCGGGGCGACGACCAGCTCCGGCGACCGGCGTGCTGCTCGCTGCTCAGCCCTGCCGACACCCTCTTCTCGGGCGCCGGACCGAGCCGATCGCCTCGATCAGATGTGTCTGTCGTGCGCAAGCCTAGCTAATGCGCCGGAAGTGACCGACTCAGCGTCCGAGAGGTGGCAGGATCGTCCTCGATGAGACACGCCCTGGCCCGTACCGCACTGCTCGTCGTGTGCGCCGTCACGCTGGTCGGCTGCGGGCTGCGCCTCGAGACCTCGGACGTCGCCCCGCCGTCGCCCGGACCGGCCGAGCTGGCGCGGGCCAGGACCGTCGTCGACGCGCAGACGCTGGTGTACGCCGCGTCCGCGCTGGCCCCGGCCGCCGACGAGACCCTGTCCCCCGTGCTGGCCGATATCGCCGCCTTCAGCACTGCGCACGTCGACGCGCTGGGAGGCGTCTACGACTCCGGGCTGCCCACCAGTACTCCACCGCCGGACCCGACACCGCTGCCCGTACCGTCGTCCTCCGAGCTGCTCGACCAGCTCGCCGCGGCGACGACCACCGCCGCGACCGACACCGACCAGGTAGACGACCCAGACCTGGCCCAGGTGCTCGGCTCGGTGACCACCGCCCGCGGCGAGCTGACCGCCCGGCTCGCTGAGGCGCTCGGCGTCGAGACCCCCAGCACCGCACCCGCCCCACCCCCGTCCGACTCGTCCGACCCGGTGGTGGCCACCGGCCTGGCCCTGGCCCACGACCAGGCCGGGTACGCCTTCGAGGTGGTCGCCGCCCGGGCCCCGACCGGCTCCGACCTGCGCACCGCGGCCCAGACCGCCGCCGAGCACCACCGGGCCCAGGCCACCGTCTGGGCCCGGACCGGCGGTTTCGACGGCACCGTCGACGACCCTCGCCGCGCCCAGTATCAACTGCCCGACGACCTGGACGACCCGACGACCGTCGGCACCCTGGCCGTCGAGCTGGAGCAGGCCGTGGCCCAGGCCGCTGCCGCCGCCCTGACCGACGCCGCCCCCGGCACCCGCGCCGACCTGCTCACCGACCTGCGAGCCGCGACCGCCGCCGCGACCGGTTGGGGCGCCGCCCCCGAACCCCTCCCGGGCCTGCCGTCCTGACGACAACCCCAGACCGACCTGCGGACGATCCGTCGTCTGCACTCTGATTCGAGGCTCTTCAATATAGACTAGGTTCGATGCAGTTCGACGGCTGGAGGGCAGCGTGATGGAACCGAGCACGCGACGGTTGTCGGTGCTGGACCAGGCTCCAGTCCCAGAACCAGACGAGGCGAGGCCGTGACCCCGACGCTCCTACCGCTGCTCGGCCAAGACCCCGATGCTGGGACCGAGGCCCGCGCGATCAGCGCCGACACCGCGTCCTCCGTGGCTGCCGTCCTCAAGGCACTGGCCGACCCGCTGCGGCTACGGATGCTGTCGTTCATCGCGGCTTCCCCTGGGCAGCAGGCGTGCGTCTGCCACCTGACCACTCTGACCGATCTGTCGCAGCCCACGGTCTCCCACCATCTGAAGGTGCTGCGCGAGGTCGGTGTACTGACCGCCGAACGGCGCGGCACCTGGGTCTGGTACTCCGTAGCACCCGCTCACCGCGAGGCGGTCCGCATCTTGCTGACCGAGCTTCTACCTGTCTGCTGCCCGAGCTCGACCGACCTACCCCCGGAAGGAACCACCCATGACTGACACCACCCGCCCATCGGTCCTGTTCGTCTGCGTGCACAATGCTGGCCGGTCCCAGATGGCCGCCGGGTTCCTGCGTGCCCTGGCTGACGACCAGGTCGAGGTCCGATCGGCCGGCTCGGTGCCGGCCGACCAGCTCAACCCTGTCGCCGTCGCGGCGATGGCCGAGGTCGGGATCGACATCGCTGACCAGCACCCCACGCTCCTGACCGCTGGCACCTCCCAGGCGTCCAGCGTCGTGGTCACCATGGGCTGCGGGGACGTCTGCCCGGCGTTCCCTGGTCAGCGGCACGAGGACTGGGAGCTGGACGACCCGGCTGGCCAGGACATCGAGACCGTGCGCGCCATCCGCGACCAGATCCGTGGCCGGGTCACCGCGCTCCTGGACAAGCTCCGCACGGACAGCACGGGCGAGACCGCGGACGATATCCGCGAGACGGTGCGGCAGCGCTACGCCCAGGCCGCGACGCAGGGCAGCTGCGGCCCGGCTGCCTCGTCGTGCTGCTCGTCGGCGTCGTCGGTGACCAAGCAGGTGTTCGGCACTGACCTGTACGGCGCGACGGACCTCGGCCTGATTCCGGTCGCCGCGTCGGACGTGTCCCTGGGGTGCGGCAACCCGGTCGCGGTCGCCGACCTGAACCCCGGCGAGAGGGTGCTGGACCTAGGCTCGGGCGGCGGGATCGATGTGCTGCTGGCCGCCCGGCAGGTCGGCCCGGACGGTCGCGTCTACGGCGTGGACATGACCGACGAGATGCTGGAGCTGGCCCGGACCAACGCCGCCGACGCCGGTGCGACCAACGTCGAGTTCCGCAAGGGCACGATCGAGGCGCTCCCCCTCGACGACGGGTGCGTGGACGTGGTGATCTCCAACTGCGTGGTGAACCTGTCCCCGGACAAGACCGCGGTGATCGGCGAGATGTTCCGGGTGCTGCGCCCAGGCGGCCGGGTCAGGATCTCCGACGTCGTCGCCGAGGACCACCTCACCGCCGCCCAGCGCGCCGAGCGCGGCGACTACGCCGGCTGCATCGCGGGCGCGCTGTCCCAGACGGAGTACCTAGACCTGCTCACGGCTGCCGGGTTCACCGACACGTCGGTGACCTTCACCCACGCGGTCGCCGACGCCATGCACGGCGCGACGGTCCGCGCCGTCAGGCCACCAGGTCGTTCATAGATCACAAAGTCGTTCATCCAGATGACCGACTTCGTGATCTATGAACGACTTCGTGGGGGTCACCAGTCTGGCGACAGCAAGGCCTCGACGTGGGTGGCGACGACGTCGGCGACCTCGGCCAGCGGGACCTGGACGGCCTCGCCGACGCGGGGGCGGACCTCGACGACGCCTGAGGCCAGGCCCTTGCCGACGACCACCACCAGCGGGACGCCCAGCAGCTCGGCGTCGGCGAACTTCACACCGGGCGAGACCTTGGGACGGTCGTCGTAGAGCACCTCGATGCCACGGGCGGACCAGTCGGCGGCCAGGTGCTCGGCGGTGTCGAACACCGCGGCGTCCTTGCCGGTGGCTACCAGGTGGACGTGCGCGGGGGCGACGCCCGCTGGCCAGGCCAGGCCCTTGTCGTCGTGGTGGGCCTCGGCCAGGGCGGCCAGCACCCGGGTGACGCCGATGCCGTAGGAGCCCATGGTGACGACCTGGGACTTGCCGTTGGCGTCCAGGACGGTCAGGCCCAGCGCCTGGGCGTACTTACGGCCCAGCTGGAAGATATGGCCGATCTCGATACCCCGGGCCAGCTCCAGCGGCCCCGACCCGTCGGGGGCCGGGTCTCCGGCGCGGACCTCGGCGGCCTCGATCGTCCCCGACCCGGTGAAGTCCCTCCCGGCGACCAGGTCGAGCACGTGCTTGCCCACCTCGTCGGCGCCGGTGATCCAGCGGGTACCAGGCACGACGCGCGGGTCCAGCAGGTAGCGCACCGCGGTGTCCGGGTCGGGCGCGTTCGGCCCCAGCACCCGCGGGCCGATGTACCCGCGCACCAGCTCGGGGTGAGCGGCGAAGTCGGCGTCGCTGGCGACCTCGACCTCGGCGGGAGCCACGGCCGCCTCCAGGCGTTTCATGTCGACCTCGCGGTCCCCGGGCAGGCCGACCACCACGACCTCGCGTTCCCCGGTGGGACGGGTCAGGGCCACGACGACGTTCTTCAGCGTGTCGGCCGCGGTCCACGGCCGGTCCGCGCGGGGGTACCGGTCGTTGACCAGGCCCACCAGGGCCTCGATGGTCGGGGCGTCCGGGGTCGGTTCGACGTGCGCCGCGGGCAGGTCGGCCCAGTCCAGCGACGGCGGGACCGGGGTGGTGACGGCCTCGGCGTTGGCGGCGTACCCGCCGGGCGAGCGCACGTAGGTGTCCTCGCCGATGGGGGTGGGGGTGAGGAACTCCTCTGACCGGGACCCGCCCATGGCGCCGCTCATCGCCGAGACGACGACGTACTCCAGGCCGAGCCGGTCGAAGATCCGCTGATAGGCGGCGCGCTGGTCGTCGTAGGCCCGGGCCAGGCCCTCGTCGTCGATGTCGAAGGAGTAGGCGTCCTTCATGACGAACTCGCGGCCCCGGATCAGACCGGCCCGCGGCCGGGCCTCGTCGCGGTACTTGGTCTGGATCTGGAACAGCACCAGCGGCAGGTCCTTGTACGACGAGCACAGGTCCTTGACCAGCAGGGTGAACATCTCTTCGTGGGTGGGGGCCAGCAGGTAGTCGTTGTCCCGCCGGTCCTGCAGCCGGAACAGGTTGGGCCCGTACTCGGCCCACCGCCCGGTCGCCTCGTACGGCTCGCGGGGCAGCAGGGCCGGGAAGTGCACCTCCTGCGCCCCGGCGGCGACCATCTCCTCGCGGACCACCTGCTCGACCTTGCCCAGCACCCGCAGGCCCAGCGGCAGCCAGGTGTAGATACCCGGGGCGGCCCGGCGGATGTACCCGGCGCGGACCAGCAGCTTGTGGCTGGCGACCTCGGCATCGGCCGGGTCTTCGCGCAACGTGCGGCAGAACAAGGTGGACAGGCGCAGCAGCATGCCCGTAACCCTACCGACCCGACGGCTCAGAGCTGGACGGTGGCGTAGGTGCCGACCTGGCGGAAGCCAACCGCGCGGTAGGCGGCCACGGCCCGGGTGTTGTACGAGTTCACGTACAGGGAGACGACGGGGTCCGCGGTGGCGCGGCCCAGCCCGACGACGGCAGCCATCCCCGGTTCGGACAGTCCCGTCCCCCGCCGGTCCGGGGTGACCCACACGCCCTGGACCTGGCTGACGCCGAACCCGGACACGGCCAGCTCGGCCTTGAAGATGACCCGGGGCCGCCCCCGGTCGGCCTCGACCCGCACGAACGACCGGCCCTGCGTGATGAGGGTGCGCACCCGGGTGGTGTACCCCGCCCCGCCGCCGGTCATCGGCGAGTAGCCGACCTCTTCGGTGAACATGTTCACGCAGGCAGGCAGGACGATATCGAGCTCGTCCGGCCGGGAACGGCGCACCGTCGGGTCGGGGCTGACCAGCGGCGGACGGTCGATGACCATCGACGGCTGCTCGGGCCGCACGTCCCGGGCGACCAGCCGCCCCTCCGCGCTCATCCGCTGCCACAGGTCCATGACCAGCTCGGTCGGCCCCACCAGCGACGAGTAGGCCCGGCGGCGCTGCGCGGCCAGACGGGCGAAGGCGGCCATCGCCCGGCCGCGGGTCGCCGGGTCCAGGTCCGGGGCGACCGGCACCAGGTTGGCACTGACCAGGCAGGCCGCGAGCAGCTGACCGTCCTCGGTGTAGCCCCACAGCTGGTTGGCGGTGCGGGCCAGCCCGGTCCGGGCGGCAAGCAGCAGACGGGCCGAGGCCAGCACCGACGCGACCGGGTCGGCGGCGCACAGCCGCAGCGCCTCAGGCACGTCACAGTCACCGAGCACCTGGGCACCGAGCCGCAGGCTGGGGCGCGTACCCAGCACCGTCATGACATCAGTCTGCCCCAAGTCATGGGCAGCGGCGCACCGAAACCCCCGATCCGACCAATAACCGGCCAATACCAGACACCAGAATCAGCCGACCAAGACCTGCGGACCGGTTCCACCAGACTCGTCCTGCGGCATGGTGGCAGCGATCCGTTCCGCCTCGGCGATCAGCCGCGGCACGATCTGCGACTCCGGTACCGTAGCGACGACCTCGCCCGCCACGAAGATCTGCCCCTTACCGTTGCCCGAGGCGACGCCGAGATCGGCCTCCCGCGCCTCGCCAGGACCGTTGACGACGCAGCCCATGACGGCCACCCGCAGCGGCACGGTCAGCCCGGCCAGCCCTGCGGTGACCTGCTCGGCCAGCGTGTACACGTCGACCTGGGCCCGGCCGCACGACGGGCACGACACGATCTCCAGCCGACGCGGACGCAGGTTCAGCGACTGCAGGATCGCGATACCGACCTTCACCTCCTCGACCGGCGGGGCGGACAGCGACACCCGGATGGTGTCGCCGACGCCCTGCGACAGCAGCGCACCGAAGGCCGTGGCCGACTTGACGGTGCCCTGGAAGGCCGGGCCCGCCTCGGTCACGCCCAGGTGCAGCGGCCAGTCGCCCCGTTCGGCCAGCAGCCGGTAGGCCCGCACCATGACCACCGGGTCGTTGTGCTTCACGGAGATCTTGAAGTCGTGGAAGTCGTGCTCCTCGAACAGCGAGGCCTCCCACACCGCGGACTCCACCAGCGCCTCCGGCGTGGCCTTGCCGTACTTGGCCAGCAGCCGCGGGTCCAGCGACCCGGCGTTGACCCCGATCCGCAGCGACACGCCCGCGGCGGCAGCCGCCTGGGCGATCTGCTTCACCTGGTCGTCGAACTGGCGGATATTGCCCGGGTTGACCCGCACCGCGGCGCACCCGGCGTCGATCGCGGCATAGACGTACTTGGGCTGGAAGTGGATATCGGCCACCACCGGGACGGAGCTGGCCCGGGCGATGGTCGCCAGCGCGGCGGCGTCGTCGGCGCTGGGCACCGCGACCCGGACGATATCGCAGCCCGCGGCGGTCAGCTCACCGATCTGCATCAGCGTGGCGTCGGTGTCCGCGGTCGGCGTAGTGGTCATCGACTGGACGCTGACCGGCGCGTCCCCGCCGACCTCGACCTGGCCGACCCTGATCTTGCGGCTGGGTCGGCGCGGCGCGAGAGTCTGCGGAAGGGTGGGCATCCCGAGGGCGACGGTGGTTGTCACCCGGTCATTCTCGCACCACCGGCCCACCCGCCGACGCGCGCTCCCGGCCGCGGTAGGCGATGTTCACCAGTTCGCCACAGCCCCCTCAGGTGAACTTTACGGGGTTGACGATGTCCGCCCAGATCAGCATCACACCCATAGCCAGGAGGAGCACGAACATGGCGTAGCCGACGGGGACCAGGCGGGCACTGTCCGCCGGTCGGGTGCGCACCTGGCCCCGCAGACGTGAGACCTGCCGTCGGGCACCCTCCCACAGCGCCGCCGTGATATGCCCACCGTCCAGCGGCGGCAACGGGATCAGGTTGAACACGAACAGCGAGATGTTGAGCGCAGCCAGGACGCCCAGCAGCATCCGGATCCGGTCGGTCGGGCCGGAGACGAGGCTGTCGGCCGAGGCGTCGACCGAGGTGGTGTCCCCCGCGATCCGGCCGACGCCGACGATGCTCAGCACCGACTCCTCACCGCGGCCCTCACCGTTGATCGTGCGGTCGGCCACGTCCCAGACCCGCTGCGGCAGATGGGCGACGATGTCCCCGACCTGCCACACCATCGACCCGACCGTCGTGGGCACCTCCCAGACCGGCTTACGCTGGGTACGTTCGGCCGAAACGATCCCCGCGTACCCGGCTGCCTTTGTGGCACCGCTGGACGTGCATTTCACCTTTTTTCCAGATCTGTCGCTGCACACCACAGCCTCAGACTCGCAGCTCACCACCTTCCCGGACTTGTCGCGGCATACCGGTTCGACGGTGATCGGTAGCGTCATCAGCCGTCCGTCACGCTCGATGACGACCTGGACCTCCTTGCCTACCCCCGGTACGGTCGACGAACCCCGGATCGCACCGCGTACATCCGCCCAGCTGTCGGCCTTGTGCCCGTCCCAGGACACGATCACGTCCCCCGGCTGCAGCCCAGCAGTCTTGGCCGGGGCCGGGACCGCGGCTGCTGGGCACTTGGTCTGCTCGCCGACCAAGATGCAGTCCTCGACAGACGCGATGGTGGTGGTCTGCGTCGGCACACCGATACCGACCATCACGATGCCCATCAGCACCACGGCCAGGAGCAGGTTCATCACCGGTCCGCCGAACATCACGACCAGCTTCTTGGGTGTCGACAGCCGGTAGAACGCCCGGTGGTCCTCACCCTCGTGGATCTCCTCGGCACTGGCCGCCCGGGCGTCGGCGGCCGTCCGGCCCCACCAGGTGGTGGGCTTCTTCGCGCCGACCGCCTCGTCCGTCGGGTACATGCCGACCAGGCGGACGTACCCGCCCAGCGGGATCCACTTCAGCCCGTACTCGGTCTCACCCTTGGTCTTCGACCAGATCGTGGGGCCGAAGCCGACCATGTACTGGCTGACCCGGACGCCGAACTTCTTGGCCGGGACCATGTGCCCGATCTCGTGCAGCCCGATCGACACCAGGACGCCGACGACCAAGATGACGACCCCGACGACGTACATCAGGACGTTTCCCATACCCCTCCTCCTTCGTCGGCACTATTGTGCCTGCTGCTGAGAGCTACATCGGTCCGGCCGCACCACGCAGGAGCGTCCGATGCTACGACGACGGCCGGAAGTACTCGTTCGCGGCCTGCGTGAAGACGAGCCAGAGGCACGCCAGCGCGACCACCAGCAACCCGACCAGCCCTAGGCTCGTGCCGTCGCTGTAGACCGTCAGGGCCAGGACCAGCCCGACGACGCCACCGCCCACGACCACCGCGTACACCGTCCGCCCCCGGGGCGATCCCCGCAGCAGCAGGGTGCTCACTGCGGCAACCACCACGGCGACGCCGAGGACGACCAGCCAGCGGCGCAGATCGGCATCGTAGGCGTTCGGCACCCGGACCAGCGCTGTCAGGACCGCGAGCGCCCCACCGACGACCCCGACCGACCCGACGGTCGCCACGGAGAACGGCCGGTGCCCCTGCACCGACAGCCCGGGCACCCGGACCGTCGGCTCGGTGGGCGCGGCCTGCGGCGGCCCGTCCAGCCGGGGACGCGCGACCAGCGCCGTCGGCCGGGCCGGTATCCGGACAGCGCGCCCGGCCGACGGCCGGTGTGCCACGGTGTGCCGGGGGTGGGCCGCGGCCTGCCGCCGCCGCCGTCGCACGGCCCACACCTGGGCGAGGGCGACCGCGAGCAGCGCGATCAGGAACATGATCGTGGCCAGCACGTTGGCCTGCGCCGGGATGCCCTTCTGGTGGGAGGTGTAGACGAACATCGGGAACGTCTTGACCGATCCGGCGTTGAGGTTCGTCACGATGTAGTCGTCGAACGACAGGCTGAAGGACAGCAGCGCGGCCGCGCCGATCCCAGGCAGCAGCAGCGGGAAGGTCACCCGCCAGAACGCCGCCAGCGGGGAGGCGTACAGATCAGCCGCGGCCTCCTCCAGCGCCGGGTCCAGGCTGGCCACCCGGGCCTTGACGGTGACCACGACGAAGCTGATGCAGAACATCACGTGCGCGGCCACGATCGTCCAGAACCCGTAGGTGGCCCGCACCAGCAGGAACTGTGCCGCCAGGGCGGAGCCGAGCACGATCTCGGGTGTGGACATCGGCAGGAAGACCAGCAGGTTCACCGCCGCCCGGCCGCGGAACCGGAACCGGACCAGCGCCACGGCCAGCAGGGTGCCCAGCGCCGTCGCCCCGACCGTCGCGACCGCACCCACCTGCAACGACGTGCTGAACGACTCGCACACCCGGGGCGCGCCGCACGGATTGGCCCAGTTGTCCCAGGTGAAGCCGTTCCAGATGATGTTGGACTTGAAATAGTCGTTGAAGCTGAACGCCACCGTGTAGCCGATCGGCACCAGCAGGTAGACGAAGGCGACCGCGGTGAACACCGGGACGATCGCGTCGCCCAGGCGAAGACGCCGCCGTCGGCGCACGGCGGTCGGCGGCCGGTCCGTCGGACCCGCCTGGCACCCGGCTGTCGGGGCGCGCCTCACAGCAGGTCCTCCGTCCCCGACCGGCGCACGTACGTGGTGACCAGGACCAGGATGGCGACCATGAGGATCGTGGACAGCGCCGTGGCCGTCGGGTAGAACAGGTTGAGGAACCGCGCGTCGATGACCTGGCCGATCATCTGGGCGTTCGTGCTGTTGCCGAGCAGCGAGGAGTTGACGTAGTCACCGGACGCCGGGATGAACACCAGCAGCGTGCCGGACACCACCCCCGGCAGGGACAGCGGGAAGGTCACCTTGCGGAAGGTCGTGAACGGCGAGGCGTACAGATCGGCACCGGCCTCCAGCATCCGGGGGTCGAGCCGCCCCAGGTTGGCGAAGATCGGCAGCACCATGAACGGCAAGAAGCTGTAGACCAGGCCCCAGACCACGGCGAACGGGGTCGCGCTCAGCCGCCCGTCGGCCGGCAGGATGTGCCACCACTGCAGGGCGCTGACGACGGGGCCCTGGTCGGCCAGGATCTGCCGCCAGGCCCAGGTGCGCAGGATGAACGAGGTGAAGAACGGCGCGATGACGAGCACCAGCAGCAACCCCTGCAGCAGCGGGCGCGTCCGGGCCCGCACCGCGATGGCGTAGGCCATCGGGTACCCGACGGCCAGGGCGAACAGCGTGGCGATGGCCGCGAACCCGAACGACCGCACCAGCGGCCGCCAGAACTGGCTGAGCGCGTCGCCGTAGTTCTGCCAGTGCATCGCGAAGGCGTACTCCCCGTGCTCGGCGCCCGCGACCGGCACCTTCAGGCTGGTCACCAGCAGCAGCACCACCGGCACCAGGAAGAACAGCAGCAGGTAGACCAGCCCCGGTCCGAGCAGCCACCAGTGGTGGCCGGAGCGGGCCCGGACCTTCGGCCGCGCGGCCGTGCCGCCGCCGAGTCCGGCGAGGAGGCTCACGACTCGCCGTCCAGGTCGGTGGCCCCCTCGGCCAGGTCCTCGTCACCGTCCAGGCCGAAGGTGTGCTCGACCTCCCAGACCAGGCTCACCCGCGCGCCGAGGCCGACGGGCGGCTCGCTGGCCAGGTTCTGCGCGAACACGCCGAAGGTGCCGAACCCCGCCACGTCCACCTGGTACTGGGTGCTCATCCCCATGAACGAGACGTCGGTGACGGCGCCGGGACCGATGAGGTTGTGCCCCTGCGGGGCGTCCTGGTCGCCGGTGAGCAGGCGGATCTTCTCCGGCCGCACCCCGACCAGCACCCGGCCGGAGGTGCGCACCGCCCGGTCCCTGGGCACGGCGAACGACGTGCCGTCCACCTTGACCACGATCCGGTCGCCGTCGCTGCCGGTGACCGTGCCGGGCAGCAGGTTGGACTGGCCGAGGAAGTTCGCGACGAACGCGGTGTGCGGTCGCGAGTAGAGCTCTTCGGGCGGGCCGATCTGCTCGACCCACCCGTGGTTCATCACCGCGACCCAGTCGGCCATCGTCATGGCCTCCTCCTGGTCGTGGGTGACGTGCACGAAGGTCAGCCCGACCTCGGTCTGGATGCGCTTGAGCTCCAGCTGCATCTGCTTGCGCAGCTTCAGGTCCAGGGCCCCCAGCGGTTCGTCCAGCAGCAGTACCTGCGGGCGGTTCACCAGGGCCCGCGCCAGGGCCACCCGCTGGGCCTGCCCACCGGACAGCTGGCTCGGCCGACGGTTGCCCAGGTGCCCCATCTCGACCAGCTCCAGGGCCTCGGCCACCTTCGCGGCCAGGCCGTCGACCCGACGGCGGCGCAGCCCGAAGGCGACGTTCTCCGCGACGGTCAGGTGCGGGAAGAGCGCATAGCTCTGGAACACCGTGTTCACCGGGCGGCGGTGGGCCCGCACCCGCGTCATGTCCGTCCCGCCGATGGTCACCGACCCGGCGGTCGGCTGCTCCAGCCCGGCCACCATGCGCAGCGTCGTGGTCTTGCCGCACCCGGACGGGCCGAGCAGGGCGACGAACTCCCCCGGTTCGATCCGCAGGTCGAGGTCTTCGACGGCGACGAACGAACCGAACTCCTTGCGGATCCCCGCCAGCTCCAGCGCTGGCGCCTGCTCAGGCACCGCTGACCCCGGCGCCCACGGCCACCTCCTGCGGCACGGACCGAAGAACAGGGCTCATGACCATCCTCTCGCAGGCAGACGACACCGGTGCGGCAGTCCAGCGACGCCGATCCGGTCTCCGTCGGACCGACCACCGTGAGACGGCAGGCGAAACTTCGCAATCCGGGCCGATCCTAGAACATGCACCGGGCAGCACGCTGCATCGGACGTCCCACGTCGGCCCCTTGCGCCGACCGCCCTCGAGCAGGCACGATCGCGCAGTGACCACCTCGTCCCGGCCCGTGCTCGACACGACGGCCCAGGCGACCGCCGAACCGTACGACTGGGGAACCCGATGACAGACCAGAGCACCACCCGCCAGGGCACGCCCTGGGCCGACGCCGCCCGGGCCCACCTGTGGCCGCACTTCACGTCGGCTGCCTGGTGGGCCGACGAGGTCCCGGTCATCGTCCGGGGTTCGGGCCACCGGATCTGGGACGCCCAGGGCAAGGAGTACCTCGACGGCCTGGCCGGGCTGTTCGTGGTGCAGGCGGGCCACGGCCGGGCCGAGCTGGCCGCCGCCGCGGCCAAGCAGGCCGAGAAGCTGGCGTTCTTCCCGTTGTGGTCCTACGCCCACCCGACCGCGGTCGAGCTGGCCGAGCGTCTGGCGAGCCACGCCCCCGGGCCGCTGAACCGGGTGTTCTTCACCACCGGCGGCGGCGAGGCCGTGGAGTCGGCGATGAAGCTGGCCAAGCAGTACTGGTTGCTGCGCGGCAGGCCGCGCAAGACGAAGGTGCTCTCCCGGGCGGTCGCCTACCACGGCACCACCCACGGCGCGCTGTCCCTGACCTCCCTGCCCGATATCAAGATGATGTACGAACCGCTGGTGCCCGGAGCGGTCAAGGTGCCGAACACGAACCTCTACCGGGCCGACGAGTCGCTGCGCGACGACCCGAAGGCCTTCGGCCGCTGGGCCGCCGACCGGGTGGCCGAGGCCATCGAGATCGAAGGGCCGGACACGGTGGCCGCGGTGTTCGCCGAACCGGTGCAGAACGCCGGCGGCTGCTTCCCGCCGCCCCCCGGGTACTTCGACCGGCTGCGCGAGATCTGCGACGCCTACGACGTGCTGCTGGTCTCCGACGAGGTGATCTGCGCCTTCGGCCGGATCGGGGAGATCTTCGGTTCGGCCGAGCTCGGCTACCAGCCGGACATCATCACCTGCGCCAAGGGCATGACCTCGGGCTACTCGCCGCTCGGCGCGATGATCGTCTCCGACGAGGTGTACGAGCCGTTCGCCGACGGGTCCGAGACGTTCCTGCACGGCTACACCTTCGGCGGGCACCCGGTGTCCTGCGCCGTCGCGCTGGCCAACCTGGACGTCTTCGAGTCCGAGCATCTCGTCGACCACGTGCACGAGCAGGCCCCGGCCTTCCGCACCACCCTGGAGAAGCTGCTCGACCTGCCCATCGTCGGCGACGTGCGCGGCGCGGGCTTCTTCTACGGCATCGAGCTGGTCAAGGACAAGACCACCCGCGAGACCTTCACCGAGTCCGAGTGCGAGCGGGTGCTCAAGGGCTTCGTCTCCCCAGCCCTGTTCGAGGCGGGCCTGTACTGCCGGGCCGACGACCGCGGCGACCCGGTGATCCAGCTGGCGCCGCCGCTGACCGTGGGGCAGCCTGAGTTCGACGAGATGGAACGGATCCTGCGTGACGTCCTGACGCGGGCTTGGGACCGGCTGTGACCGTCTAGAGCCGGACCGTCTCACCGGCCGCCGAGCCACACCCTCGTTCACCCTCCTGTCGCCCTGGCGAACTCGCTGCTGTACTGGGCGTCCTCCGCCTCGTCGAGCGGACGGAACACCGTGGTCCGAGCCAGGGTCTCCTTGGTGGGGAAGATCGTCTCGTTCTCGACCAGCTCTTCGTCGATATCAGCCATGGCCTCCTGGGCGCCGACCACCGGCGTGATGTAGTTGACCCAGGCCGCCACCGTCGCCGCCACATGCGGGTCGTAGTAGAAGTCGATGAGCTTCTGGGACTCTTCCACCCGGTCCGAGGTGTACGGCACGAGGAAGTTGTCGCTCCACAGCAGCCCACCAGAGTCGGGAACGGCAAAACCGTACGGGTCCTCCTCGGCCCCGTCCTCACGTGCCTCGAGGTTGAGCTGCAGGATGTCACCGCTGTACGCCACGCACGCCAGTGCGCTCCCGGAGGTGAGGTCGATCTGGTAGTTGAGATTGTTCTTGACGCCCCGGACGTGACCGTCGCCCACGTGCTGCTCGACCACCTCCAGGGCGGCACCGAACTGGTCGTCGCCCCAGTCGCTCGACGGATCCACGCCCTGCGACCACAGGACCAGCCCGATGGTGTCGTCCAGCTCGACCATGAGGTCGACCCGACCTCTGAGGTCCGGCGACCACAGGTCGTCGACGCTGTGGATCCCACCAGGCACCTCGCGCATGTTCCACGCCAGTCCTGTCAGTCCCGACTGCCACGGCATCGACCATGTCCGACCCGGGTCGAAAGAAACGCCTCCGAGCTCGGGCAGCAGATTCGCGGTCTTGGGCATCATCGCACGGTCCCACGCCTTGGTGAAACCGCGCTGCTGCCACCGAGCCGCCATCCAGTCGGTAAGGACCACCAGGTCGTACCCGATGTCCTGGTTGTTGTTCAGCCGGTTCCGGACAGCCGAGTAGAAACCGTCGTTGTCGCCGATGCTGTCCAGGTAGATAACCTCGATCCCGGACTCCTCCTGGAACTGCTCGAGGGTAGGGTGCGACCCGTGCGACTCGTCCAGGTAGAGCGGCCAGTTGCCCCATCGCAGGTAGCCGGGCACGCCGCGCCCGCTCCGGAAGGAGCGCCGGTCGTCCTGGCCGCAGGCCGCCAGACCGCCCGTGGCACCCAGCAGAGCCAGGAAGGCCCGCCGCGACAGACCTGCCTCGTCCGCACGGGCGGCCAGCCGGCGCACCGACCCAGGCACCCGTCGGTCCGTCCTGGCACGTGGGGCTGCCACCGTCATCCTCCCGTCGCCGTGAGGTACTGGTCGTCGTACCGGGCGTTCTCTTCGGGAGTCAGCGTGCGGAACACCGCGGTGCGGGACAGCGTCTTCTCGGTCGGGAATATCGCCTCGCTCTCGGCCAGCTCCGGATCGATATCAGCCATAGCCTCCTGGGCACCGACCACCGGCGTGATGTAGTTGACCCAGGCCGCCACCGTCGCGGCCACCAGGGGGTCGTAGTAGAAGTCGATGAGCTTCTGCACGTCCGCCACCCGGTCGGCTCCCGACGGCACCACGAAGCAGTCGCTCCACAGCAGGCCGCCCGCTTCCGGCACCGCGAACTCGAACAAGTCGCTGTCGGCGCGCGACTCTTCGTTGAGCTGGAAGATATCACCGCTGTACGCCACGGTCGCCCAGACGTCGCCGCTGACCAGGTCCTCCTTGTAGGAGTTGCCCCTGACGGCCCGGACGTGCCCGTTCTTCACGTATCGTTCCACGACCTCCACAGCGGCACCGAACTCGTCATCGCCCCAGTCGCCGGACGGATCGACGCCCTGCGACCACATGACCAGTCCGATCGTGTCGTCCTTCTCCGCACCGAGCACGACCTTCTGCGCGAGCTCTGGTGCCCACAGGTCGTCGATGCTGCGTATCCCACCAGGGACTTTCTCCTTGTTCCAGGCCAGCCCGGTCAGACCTGACTGCCACGGCATCGTGCGAGTCCGGCCACGGTCGAAGGGAATGTCCTCCAGATGCGGTGCCAGGTTCTCCACCGTGTTCGGCATGGCCGTACGGTCCCATTCCTGCGTATAGCCAGCCCTTACCCACCGGCCCGCCATCCAGTCGGTGAGTACCACCAGGTCGTACCCGATGTCCTGGCCGAGGTCCAGCATTCTGCGAACCTTGCCGAAGAACGCTTTGTTGTCCTCGATGTCTTCCAGGTACTGCACACCGATCCCGGTCGCCTCCTCGAAGTCGTCCAGCGAGGGGTAGCTCCTCCCGTCGTCGGACTGGTCCAGGTAGAGCGGCCAGTTCCCCCAGCGCAGCTGCGAGCTCGAGCTCCCGCCCGGCATCCCGCAGGCTGTCAGAGCAGCCGTGCCACCAGCGGCTCCCGCCAGCCCCAGGAAGGCCCGGCGGGACAGACCGGCGGACGCGGCCCGGGCGGCGACCTCGCGCAGGACGGGGCCAGGGACTCGACGGATCATGACGTTCCTCCAAGACATTCGGGCTGACCCCTCTGACTGAGGCCGAGACAGAATGTACCCATACCGCCCGCTTCGTCATGGACCTGGACCGGGCCTGTGTGTACACCACCGCGTTCTGCCGTCCACCCGCGCACGGCCAGCCGCACCGACGCATGGGACTTAAGACCCAAAGACACGCCGGTCATCACACTGCAACACACAGAGCAAGACAGTGGGAACCGTCCCCACTGTCCTGGTACCCACTGTCCTGGTAGGAACCGTCCCCGCTGCCCTGCCCCCAAGGACACCAGGTCTCCTGACCCAAAGGTTCAGCCAGGCTCAGCGCAGCCCGGTCGGACGGTTCAGGGCCAGCTGGACCAGCTCGTCCACCAGCTCGGGATAGCTGACCCCCGAGGCCTGCCACATCGTCGGGTACATCGAGTACGGGGTGAAGCCGGGCATGGTGTTGATCTCGTTGACGACCACCTGGCCGTCGGCGGTGACGAACACGTCGACCCGGGCGATGCCCTCGCAGTCCAGAGCCTCGAAGGTGCGGACCGCCACGTCCTGCACGGCGGCGGTCACCTGCGGCGGCAGATCGGCCGGGCAGGACAGCCGGACGCTGTTCTCGTCGAAGTACTTGGCCTGGTAGTCGTAGAAGGTGTGCGCGGGGTCGGTGACGACGATCTCGCCGGGCACGGAGGCGCGCGGCCGGGCGCCGTCGCGGCCACCGAGCACCCCGCACTCGACCTCCCGGCCGACGACCGCAGCCTCGACGACGATCTTCGGGTCGTGCTGCGCGGCCTCGGCCAGCGCGGCGGGCAGGTCCGCGGCGTCGTCCACCCGGGAGATCCCCAGGGACGACCCGGCCCGGGCCGGTTTCACGAACACCGGCAGGCCCAGCCCGGCCAGGTCCGCCAGCACCCCGGGCAGGTCGCGGGCCACCTGGTCGGCCCGCACGGTCCGGAACGGTCCGACGGGCAGCCCGTTCCCGGCGAGCACCACCTTCATCATCTGCTTGTCCATGCCGACGGCCGAGGCCAGCACCCCTGCCCCGACGTACCGCACGTCAGCCAGCTCCAGCAGGCCCTGGAGCGTACCGTCCTCCCCGTAGGGCCCGTGCAGCAGCGGGAACACCACGTCCACGGTGCCGATCTGCCTGGGCGCCAGCCCCGGTTCGACCAGCTGCACAACGCGGCTGCCGCCCTGCACCAGCTCGACCTGGGCAGTGGCGTCGGCGACCTGCGGCAGGTGACCAGGCCGGATCACCCAGTGCGCGGGGTCGTCGTCGGCCAGCACCCACCGTCCGTCGCGGGTGATGCCCACGGCCAGCACGTCGTACCGTTCCCGGTCGATGGCCGCCAGCACCCCCCCGGCGGTAGCGCAGCTGATGGCGTGCTCCCCGGAGCGACCGCCGAACAGCACCAGCACGCGCGGCCGGTCAGGGCACGGGATCGAACCAGACATCGCGGTTTCCCTCACTTCCGGACCTACCGTCCGGGCTCTGTGACCACCGGGACCGTCCCGGTGTGCTCGGCCTTGCGCGGCCGGGACAGCAGCCGGACCGCCAGCTCGTCCACCGACAGGGCTCCGTCCAGCACCGCCGCCACCGCCTCGGTGATCGGCATGTCGACTCCCCGGCGCCGGGCCAGCTCGTGCACCGGCCGGGCGGTCATCACCCCTTCGGCGGTACCGCCGGTGGCGACCAGCGCGTCGGCCAGCGTCGCCCCCTGGCCCAGGTAGGTGCCGAGCCGGTGGTTGCGCGAGTCCGGCGAGGCGCAGGTCGCCATGAGGTCGCCCATCCCGGCCAGGCCGCCGAAGGTCGCGGCCTGCGCACCCAGCGCCAGGCCCAGCCGGGTGATCTCGGTCAGCCCCCGGGTGATCAGGGTGGCCATGGTGTTGTACCCCAGGCCGCGCCCCTGGGCGATGCCCACGGCCAGGGCGATGACGTTCTTCACCGCCCCGCACAGCTCGACCCCCACCACGTCGGCGTTGGTGTAGGGCCGGAAGTACGACGACGCGCACGCGGCCGCCACCCGGTCGGCGGTGACGGGGCTGCTCGCGGCGACGACCGTCGCGGTCGGCTGACGGGCCGCGATCTCGTGCGCCAGGTTCGGCCCGGAGACCACGGCGATCCGGTCGGCGGGCACGCGGAGGGTCTCGGACAGCAGCTGGCTCATCAGCCGGTCGGTGGTCAGCTCCACGCCCTTCATCAGCGAGACCACCACGGTGTGCAGGCCCAGCCGCTCGGCCAGGGGGGCCAGCACCGCCCGCGCCGACTGCGACGGCAGCGCCACGGCCACCAGGTCCGCCCCGGCCACGCAGGCGACCAGGTCGCTCTCGCCGGTCACGGTGTCGGGCAGCCGCACGCCGGGCAGGTACGCCTCGTTGGTGTGCCGTGTCGCGATCTGCGCGCACACCTGGGCGTCGCGGCCCCACACGGACACCTCGCACCCGGCGTCGGCCAGCACGGCGGCGAACGTCGTGCCCCAGCTGCCAGCACCGATCACCGCCGCCCGCGTCGGCACCAAGCGTGACCTGCCTGTCGGCACCACCATGCCTGACCTGCTCGTCGGACGGGGGTTCACCGGACGACCCGGGACCTGGTACGGGGGTCCCAGACCCCGTCCGGCGGCTGTTCGTCCCGGATCTGCGCCAGCTGGTCGGTGATCTGGGCCATCAGCCGGGTCGTCGCGGTCTGGGCCGCACCCCGGGTCTCATGCAGGTCGTCGAGGTCCACCGGCGGACCGGCGATCACCCCGACCGGTCTGCGCGGGACCGCCTTGAGCACCTTGCCGCGCGGGGCCAGCACCCGGTGCGCTCCCCACTGGGCGACCGGGACGAGCGGCGCCCCGGTGTCCAGCGCCAGCCGGGCGGCGCCGGTCTTGCCCAGCATCGGCCACAGGTCTGGGTCACCGGTGAGCGTGCCCTCGGGGAACACCAGGACGCACTCGCCGCGCTCCAGCGCCGCGGCGGCAGCGTCCAACGACCGCGCACCGGCGGCAGTGCCCCGGTGCACCGGTATCGCCTCGATACCGCGCAGCACCCGGCCCAGCACCGGCACGCCGAACAGCGAGTGCTTGGCCATGATCCGCGGCGCGAACCCGTGGTCCCACAGGAAGTGCGCCACGGTCAGCGGGTCGAGGTTGGTGACATGGTTGGTGGCGACGACGAACCCCCGGTCGGTCGGCAGGTGCTCGGCGCCCGACCAGGTGGTACGGGTCATCGCCCGCAGGGCGGGGCGCAGGATGTGGGCGATGGAGCGATACGTCCGGTTGGACCGCGCCGGTCGAGGCCGCACAGGGGGCATGAGAAGCGATGGTACCGGGCTGGGTCGACCCCCGACGCCCAGGACGTCAGCCGTCCGCGTCACGGCAGAACGGTCAGTCCGCTTCGCGGGAGAACTGGGCGCCCAGGGCGTCCAGCTTCTCGGTGAACCGTTCGTACCCGCGGTCGATGAGGCTGATCCCGCGCACCGCCGACTGGCCCTTGGCGGCCAGCGCGGCGATCAGGTGGCTGAACCCGCCGCGCAGGTCTGGCACCTCGATATCGGCCGCGGACAGCGGGGTGGGCCCGAAGATCGCCGCCGAGTGGTAGAAGTTGCGCTGGCCGAACCGGCAGGCGTGCCCGCCCAGGCACTCGCGGTACAGCTGGATCGTGGCCCCCATGCTGGCCAGGGCCTCGACGAACCCGAACCGCTTCTCGTACACCGTCTCGTGGACGATCGACAGCCCGCGCGCCTGGGTCAGGGCGACGACCAGCGGCTGCTGCCAGTCCGTCATGAACCCGGGGTGCACGTCGGTCTCCAGGTGGATGGAGTGCAGGTCGGCCCCCGGGTGGAAGAAGCTGATGCCGTCGTCGTCGATGACGAACTCGCCGCCCACCTTGCGGAAGGTGTTGAGGAATGTCGTCATATCGGCCTGCCGGGCCCCGCGCACGTACACGTCGCCGCCGGTGGCCAGGGCCGCCGAGGCCCACGAGGCCGCCTCGATCCGGTCCGGCAGCGCGGTGTGCGTGTACCCCACGAGCCGCTGCACGCCCTCGATCCGGATCACCCGGTCGGTGTCCACGGAGATGATCGCGCCCATCTTCTGCAGCACGTTGATCAGGTCCGCGATCTCCGGTTCGATGGCGGCGTTGGACAGCTCGGTGATGCCCTCGGCCCGCACCGCGGTGAGCAGCAGCTGTTCGGTGGCCCCGACGCTGGGGTACGGCAGGGAGATCTTCGTGCCGCGCAACGGTTCGGGGGCCGACAGGTGGACCCCGTTCTCCCGCTTCTCCACCACGGCGCCGAACTGGCGCAGGATCTCCAGGTGGAAGTCGATCGGCCGCCCGCCGATCCGGCACCCGCCCAGATCGGGGATGAACGCCTCGCCCAGCCGGTGCAGCAGCGGCCCGCAGAACAGGATCGGGATGCGGCTGGCCCCGGCCAGGGTGTCGATGCCTGCGACCATCGGGGTCTGCACGTGGCGCGGGTCCAGCTCGACGACCCCCGCCTCCGGGCAGTAGCCGACCCGCACCCCGTGCAGCTCCAGCAGCTCGGAGACCACCTGGACGTCACGGATCTTCGGCACGTTGCGCAGCTCGCTCGGCCCCTCGCCGAGCAGCGCCGCCACCATCGCCTTGGACACGAAGTTCTTCGCTCCGCGCACCGTGATCTCACCGTGCAGAGGGTTGCCACCGTCGACGTAGAGCATGTGGGTCATGATGCCATCGTCTCCCATCAGCCCGCCCAGTGTGCCGCAAACGTCCTATTCACGCCGATCGGGTGCACCCGGTAGTCGGACGATCGGGTGGGGCGTCTCGACGTGGAGGCTGCCGTGGGCGTGCGCGACGGTCTGCTAGACCGCGCGGGCGGAGACGATGGGCTGGTCGGGCAGGTGCTTGGCGGGCAGGGTGACCGGGCGCCACGGTTCGCGCTGGGCCTCGAAGGCGGTGATCTCGGCCTCGTGCTGCAGGGTCAGGCCGATGTCGTCCAGGCCCTCCATGAGGCGCCAGCGGGTGTAGTCGTCGACGCTGAACGGCACGACGACATCCTCGCAGCGGACCGTCCTGGCCTCCAGGTCCACGGTGACCTCGGTGCCAGGACGGGTCTCCAGGACCTTCCACAGCAGCTCGACGTCCTCGTACGACACCTGCGCGGCCAGCAGGCCCTGCTTCCCGGCGTTGCCGCGGAAGATATCGGCGAAGCGCGGCGAGATGACGACCCGGAAGCCGTAGTCGTGCAGCGCCCACACGGCGTGCTCACGCGAGGAGCCGGTGCCGAAGTCCGGGCCGGCCACCAGGACGGTGCCGCCGGCGTAGGCGGGCTGGTTGATCACGAACGACGGGTCACCCCGCCAGGCGGCGAACAGGGCGTCCTCGAAACCGGTCCGGCTGACCCGTTTCAGGTACACCGCGGGGATGATCTGGTCGGTGTCGACGTTGCTGCGCCGCAGCGGGACGCCGACGCCGGTGTGCTGGGCGAACTTCTCCATGGCGGGCTCCTCAGGCGTTCACGACCGGCAGCGGGCTGCCGTCGAGCTCGGACAGGTCGGTACCGGCGGGCAGGTCCAGGTCGGTCACCGACGACAGGGTGCCGCGCACCGCGGTGGCCGCCGCGACCACCGGCGAGACCAGGTGGGTGCGCCCGCCCTTGCCCTGCCGGCCCTCGAAGTTGCGGTTCGACGTCGAGGCCGACCGCTCCCCCGGCGCCAGCTGGTCGGGGTTCATGCCCAGGCACATCGAGCACCCGGCGTTGCGCCACTCGGCGCCGAACTCGGTGAAGACCCGGTCCAGGCCCTCAGCCTCGGCCTGCAGACGGACCCGGGCCGAGGCCGGCACCACCAGGACCCGGACCCCCTCCGCCTTGCGCCGACCCTTGACCACCTTCGCGGCAGCCCGCAGGTCTTCGATCCGGCCGTTGGTGCACGAGCCGATGAACACCGTGTCGACCGCGATGTCACGCAGCGGGGTGCCCGGCACCAGGCCCATGTACTCGATGGCCCGCTGGGCCGCGGTCCGGGCGTCGTCGTCGGCGATGTTCTCCGGCACAGGCACCGAACCGGACAGCGGCAGGCCCTGGCCGGGGTTGGTGCCCCAGGTCACGAACGGTTCCAGCGCGGAGGCGTCGATCTCGACCTCGGTGTCGAACACCGCGTCGTCGTCGGTGCGCAGGGTGCGCCAGTACGCGACAGCAGCGTCCCAGTCGGCGCCCTCGGGAGCGTGCGGTCGGCCCTTGAGGTAGGCGAACGTGGTCTCGTCGGGGGCGATCATGCCCGCCCGGGCACCAGCCTCGATGGACATGTTGCAGACCGTCATCCGACCTTCCATCGACAGCGCCCGGATCGCCGCGCCGCGGTACTCGATGACGTGGCCCTGACCCCCGCCGGTGCCGATCTTGGCGATGACCGCGAGGATGATGTCCTTGGCCGACGCGCCCGGCGGCAGCACGCCGGTGACGTTGACCGCCATGGTCCGGAACGGCGCCAGCGGCAGGGTCTGGGTGGCCAGCACGTGCTCCACCTCGCTGGTGCCGATACCGAACGCCAGGGCGCCGAACGCGCCGTGGGTCGAGGTGTGCGAGTCGCCGCAGACCACCGTCAGGCCCGGCTGGGTCAGGCCCAGCTGGGGGCCGACCTGGTGCACGATGCCCTGGTCGGCATCGCCCAGGGAGTGCAGCCGGATGCCGAACTGCGCGGCGTTGGCCCGCAGCGTGTCGATCTGGGTGCGCGACGTGAGGTCGGCGATCGGCAGGTCGATGTCGAGGGTCGGGGTGTTGTGGTCCTCGGTGGCGATGGTCAGGTCCGGACGACGGACCGGGCGCCCGGCCAGGCGCAGGCCCTCGAAGGCCTGCGGACTGGTGACCTCGTGCAGCAGGTGCAGGTCGATATAGAGCAGGTCGGGGACGCCGTCCGCAGCACCGCCTTCGGGGCGCACGACGTGCGCGTCCCACACCTTCTCGGCCAAGGTCCGACCCATCGCACGTCTCCTTCGTGTCCTCACCGCGGTCTTACGAATCATCGCTCGGACCGAAAGACTGGCGACGATTCACCCTGAAGGTTCTTGCATCTCAGCCTTCGAGACGCCAGTATCGATCCATGGACAACTCTAGCGGAGTCGGCGTACTTGACAAGGCTGCAGCGGTCCTGGCCGCACTGGAGGCCGGTCCGGCCACGCTGGCACAGCTGGTGGCCTCCACCCATCTTGCCCGACCCACGGCCCATCGGCTGGCGGTCGCGCTGGAGCACCACCGTCTGGTGGCCCGGGACATGCAGGGCCGGTTCGTGCTCGGGCCGCGCCTGTCCGAGCTGGCCACCGCTGCCGGCGAGGACCGCCTGCTCGCCGCCGCCAACCCGGTGCTCGCGGCGCTGCGCGACCACACCAGCGAGTCTGCCCAGCTGTACCGGCGCCAGGGCGATATGCGGATCTGCGTCGCCGCCGCCGAACGGCCGATCGGCCTGCGCGACTCGATCCCGGTCGGCGCGACGCTGTCCATGCTCGCCGGGTCCGCCGCCCAGGTGCTGCTCGCCTGGGAAGAACCCGACCGGCTGCACCGGGGCCTGCAGGGCGCGAAGTTCACCGCCACCATCCTGTCCGGGGTGCGCCGCCGCGGCTGGGCCCAGTCGGTCTCCGAACGCGAGATCGGCGTCGCCTCGGTCTCCGCCCCGGTGCGCGCCCCGTCCGGCCGGGTCATCGCCGCCGTCTCCGTCTCCGGCCCCCTGGAGCGCCTGACCCGTCAGCCCGGCCGCCTGCACGCCGCCGCGGTCGTCTCCGCCGCCAACAAGCTCACCGAGGTCCTGCGCCGCGCCGGCGACTGATATGTATGGCGCCCGCTCTGGCCACCGCCACCAATCTCCGTCTCCAGCCTCCCGGAATACCTGAACCCGGCCGCCTGCACGCCCCGCAGTCGACGACCTGCTCGACAGCACGCCGCGCACTTGCCAGTCGGGCAGAACAGTCAGATGGGCTGCTGGGTGCGTTCGCGGTTGTGCTCGTAGCAGCGCGCGATGTACTCCTCGAGCTTGGCGTCCTCGATGCGCCACACCCCGCGCCCGCCTATCTGGATGGCCTCCAGCTCGCCGGACCTGACGAGTGCACGTGCCTGAGACATGGAGATGTTCAGTACTTCGGTCACGTCTGTGAGGGTGAGGAACCGCGCAGCCATGGGCACAGTCTGGCACGAACTATCCCGAATCCGGCCACGACCCGGCTGAGGCACACTGGAGGCGTGCGCGTATACCTCCCGACGACCCTGGACGCGGTGCAACCTGGTGCGGACCTGACGGTGCGTCAGGCCCATGCGGTGACGGTCGCGCTGCGTGCGGCCCTGCCCGATACCGACGACGAGGGCCTGGAGTACGTCGCCCAGCTGGCGGCAGCCGACGACGCCCTGGCCGCCCTGGCGGCCGATCCGGCAGCCCCGCGGCAACGCGTCGTGGTGGCCGCCGACGTCGAGGCTGCTCGTCCGGCGCCTGACGGGCCAGCCACTGCGGTGGTCCTGTCCGGTCCAGTGGCACCCGCCCAGGTGGCGTGCCTGCTGGTGGACGAGCCGGAGGCGGCAGCCGACGTCGCCGCCGCGGCCGGAGGCGACCAGTCCGCCCGCGACCGCCTGGACGCGCGTGACCTGCTCTGGTACGACGTCTCGGAGATCGGCTTCGTGCCCCGGGCATGATGGGGTTCTCGCCCTCGGTTCGTCCGTCTTTGTCGGTTGTCCGACAGCAGTCAGAACCAGCCGCCAGGACTCGCCCGGCCCAGTCGGTTGGACCGGTGGTCCCTGGCTCGGGTAAGGTACCTCGGCGGTACGACCTCCGGTCCCAGCACCACGTCACGGCCCGGAAGTCATGCCCTATGGGGTGTGGTGTAATCGGCAGCACGAGTGATTCTGGTTCACTTAGTCTAGGTTCGAGTCCTGGCACCCCAGCGGTTGGCTTCGGCAGCACAGCATGTGCGGTACGATGCTGGTCCGTCTGGCTCACCAGACAGCTTGCCCCCGTTGTGTAGCGGCCTAGCACGCCGCCCTCTCACGGCGGTAGCACGGGTTCGAATCCCGTCGGGGGTACGCCCACGAAGGCCCGGTCCACCAGGACCGGGCCTTCGTCGTCACCACAGAACCGGTCGGCTGCGGCACGCACCGCGGAAACTGCTGTCCCGAACCGGCCCACCGGGACCCTCGCCTGTGGCAGGCTTGCACTATCAGTCGGAGACAAACGTCTCACGGCGCTGGTCAGCAGGGGGCACCCATGGGAACGCGCACGTGCACGCCGCATCCAGACACCTGGGTAGCCGATACCTGGGAGGCTGACGGCACACGACCGAACGCCCGGTCATGAGCGTCGTCCGCACCACCGGTGCACCACGGATCCGTCCCGTACCGCGCCCGGACCGCCCCGCCCCGGTGGCCTCGGCTGATCCACCAGCCCGGGTGCTGACGCTCGCCGAACGGATCGTCGTCGTCCGCACCGCCGCGCCGCTGTGGGCCGACGACCCGCCAGCGCCACCCGCCGCTGACGCCACCCAGGTGGCCCAGACCCTGTGCGGCCCCCTGGTCGAGGTGTGCGTCGGGGCCCGCTCCCCCAGCCAGGTGGCCCGCTGGGTGGCTCCCCGGGTCCTGGCCTGCCTGCGTCAGCGGGCGCGCCTGTCGGCGGCGTCGACCGCCGTCTACGGCGTCCCGGTGGTCCGCCGCCTGGTGACGTGCGACCTGGGCCCGGCCGTCGAGGTCGCCGCCACCGTAGACGACTCGCGGCGCACCCGGGCGATGGCGATGCGGCTGGAACCGCACCACGGCCTGTGGCGGGTCACTGCGCTCGAGCTGGCCTGACGTCCTGCGCCGGGTTCCCGGTGCAGGACACCGGTCAGCGCTTGCGTCGGGCCTGCTTGGCTGCCCGCCGCCGGGCCTCCCGGTTGGCCGCCCCGGCCGGGGCGCCGTCGGCCGAGCCCTGGGGGCTGCGCAGCCTGGCCTGGCCACCCCGGTCGGACCGGACCTCGGCCTCGCCGTCCTCGTTGGGCGCGGAGTACTGCAACGGCATCTGCTTCTCGGGCCCGTCGAGGCCCTTGGCCACCAGCCGCGGTGCCGGACGCCGCCCTGCCTGACCTGCGGGCGGCTGGGCCTGGGTCGGCTGGGCCTGGGTCGGCTGAGCCTGCGCTGGCTGGGCAGCGCCGGTGTCTGGTGCGTCCTGGACCTCGTCGGTCTGCACCTGGACCTGGAGGTTGAACAGGTAGCTGGTGGTCTCTTCCTTGATCGCGTCGATCATGGCGCCGAACAGCTGGTAGCCCTCGCGCTGGTACTCGATCAGGGGGTCGCGCTGGGCCATCGCCCGCAGCCCGATGCCCTCCTTGAGGTAGTCCATCTCGTACAGGTGCTCGCGCCACTTGCGGTCCAGCACCGACAGGGTGACCCGACGCTCCAGCTCGCGCAGCTGTTCGGGGCCCAGCTGCTGCTCCCGTTCGTCGTAGGCCACACGCGCGTCGGAGAGCACCTCGCGCTCGATGAGCTCTGGTGTCAGGAGGCGCGCTCCCCCGGCCTGCGCGACCACCTCGTCGGTGGTGATCGACACCGGGTACACCGTGCGCAGCGCCGTCCACAGCGCGTCCAGGTCCCACTCCTCGGGGTGACCCTCGACAGTGGCCTGGGCGACGTAGTCGCGCAGCACCTCCTCGCGGAACCCGGTCACCTCGTCGTGCAGGTCGTCGCCCTCCAGGACCTGACGACGCTGGGCGTAGATCACCTCGCGCTGGCGGTTCATCACGTCGTCGTACTTCAGGACGTTCTTGCGGATCTCGAAGTTGCGGGACTCCACCTGCGCCTGGGCCGACTGGATACCACGGGTGACCATCTTCGACTCCAGCGGCAGGTCCTCGGGGAACCCGGTGCGGGCCATCATCGACTCGGCCAGGCCGGAGTTGAACAGCCGCATGAGGTCGTCCTGGAGGCTGAGGTAGAACCGGGACTCCCCCGGGTCTCCCTGGCGGCCCGACCGACCGCGCAGCTGGTTGTCGATCCGCCGCGACTCGTGACGCTCGGTGCCCAGCACGTACAGCCCGCCCAGGGCGACGACCTCGTCGTGCTCGGCGGCGACAGCCGCCTTGGCGCTCTCCAGGGTCGAAGGCCAGGCCGCCTCGTACTCGGCAGCATTTTCTGTCGGGTCCAGCCCGGCCTCTCTCAGCGCCGCGACGGCCATGAACTCGGCGTTGCCCCCCAGCATGATGTCCGTACCGCGCCCGGCCATGTTCGTCGCGACCGTGACCTGCCCCTTGCGCCCGGCCTGGGCGACGATATCCGCCTCCCGGGCGTGCTGCTTGGCGTTGAGCACGTGGTGCGGCACCCCGGCGCGCTTCAGCAGCGCGGACAGGTGCTCGGAGGTCTCCACGCTGGCGGTGCCGACCAGCACCGGCTGGCCCTTGGCGTGCCGTTCCACGATGTCCTCGACGACGGCCGCGAACTTGCCCTCGGTGCCCTTGTAGACCAGGTCCTTGTTGTCGATGCGGACCATCGACCGGTTGGTCGGGATCGGTACGACGCCCAGCTTGTAGGTGCCCATGAACTCCGCGGCCTCGGTCTCCGCGGTACCGGTCATCCCGGCCAGCTTGTCGTACATGCGGAAGTAGTTCTGCAGCGTGATCGTGGCCAGGGTCTGGTTCTCGGCCTTGATGGCCACGCCCTCCTTGGCCTCGATCGCCTGGTGCATCCCCTCGTTGTAGCGCCGACCAGGCAGGATGCGGCCGGTGTGCTCGTCGACGATGAGCACCTCACCGTCGAGCACCACGTAGTCCTTGTCCCGCTTGAACAGCTCTTTGGCCCGGATCGCGTTGTTGAGGAACCCGATGAGCGGGGTGTTCAACGACTCGTACAGGTTGTCGATGCCCAGGTAGTCCTCGACCCGTTCGATCCCTGGCTCCAGGATCCCGACGGTGTGCTTCTTCTCCTCGACCTCGTAGTCGCGGTCACGGTCCAGGCGCAGCACGACCTTCGCGAACTCGGTGTACCACCGGTTGACGTCGCCGGAGGCCGGGCCGGAGATGATCAACGGGGTCCGGGCCTCGTCGATCAGGATCGAGTCGACCTCGTCGACGATCGCGTAGCTGTGCCCGCGCTGGACGAGGTCCTCCATCTTCCACGCCATGTTGTCACGCAGGTAGTCGAAGCCGAACTCGTTGTTGGTCCCGTAGGTGACGTCCGCGGCATACTGCTTGCGCCGTTCGGCCGGCGGCATCTGGCCGAGGATGCACCCGGTCGACATGCCCAGGAACCGGAACACCCGGCCCATGAGCTCGCTCTGGTACGACGCCAGGTAGTCGTTCACGGTGACGACGTGCACGCCCTTGCCGGACAGCCCGTTGAGATAGGCCGGCAGGGTGGCGACCAGCGTCTTGCCCTCACCGGTCTTCATCTCGGCGATATTGCCCCGGTGCAGCGCCGCGCCGCCCATGATCTGCACGTCGAAGTGGCGCTGGCCCAGGGTGCGACGGGAGGCCTCGCGGACCACGGCGAACGCCTCGGGCAGCAGCGAGTCCAGCGACTCCCCGTCGCTGTACCGCTCCCGGAACCGGTCGGTCTCCTCCCGCAGCTCGAGGTCGGTGAGCTCTTCCAGGCCGTCCTCCAGGGCGTTGACCTGGTCGGCCAGCCCTTTCAGCTGCTTGAGGATGCGGCCCTCACCCATCCGCAGGACCTTGTCGACGATCGCCGCCACGCGCACACTCCCAGCTCATGCCCCGCCAGCGGGGTCTTCTCCATCGCGAGCCTGACCATCGTACGGGCGTGTGGCCGAAGCATCCGACCGACGGGCCGGACGGAGGCACGTCCCCGGGCGAGGGACGAGCTTCCGCACGAGGGACGAAGCAGGAGATTCGTCCCCCGGACAGAAGCTCGTCCCTCGCCGGACCGGGTGCGTACCATGACGAACCGTGCCCACCACCGCCCCGCCACCCGTGCCCACGTCGAGATGCGTGCCGTGGGGCGCCACGGCCCAGCGACGACGGCTCACGGCCGGTGAGGTCTCGACGGTCCGTCTCGTGTTCGGCGGCGCGGTGGACGTGACCACCGTGCGGGTGCACAACCACGGGTACCCGCTGCTGCTCGGCCGTCAGCCCGCGAACATGGCCGTGACGCCCAACGGCCAGGTCTACTTCCCGGTCCCCTTCTACCGGCCGGACTTCGCTGCCGCCCCTGACCTGGACCAGCGCTGGTTCGTGCACGAGATGGTCCACATCTGGCAGCACCAGCTCGGCTACCCGGTGCTGCGCCGCGGCGCCATGCGCTGGACGGTGCGCTACACCTACGCCCTCGACCCGGGACGACGCCTGGCCGACTACGACATGGAGCAGCAGGGCGAGATCGTCGCCGACTACTACTACCTGCGGCTGCTGGGCCACGCCTCAGTGGACGACCACAGCGACGCCGAACCCTACGAAGCGGTGCTGCACGACTTCCTGACGCGGGCCGCCGACCGCACCAACCTGCCCCGGCACTGATCCGCGACCACGCACCAGGTCGTTACGAGCCGCAGAGTCTGCTGCTCCGTGCCTCACGGGTTGGGTCCTGTGGAAGTCTTGCACCACCGCTGTGAAGGATCACGCACCTGGGCCTGTCGGGCCGCCGGGGATACTTACGGTGCTGGCGTGAGCAGCAGCGTCAGGCGTGGTGCGGCCGTCATGGTGGCGGGGACGGGCGCGTCCCGGGTGCTGGGGCAGGTGCGCAACCTGGTGCTGATCTGGCTGATCGGCCAGACCTCGACCGCGGCCAACGCGTTCACGCTCGCCAACAGCCTGCCGACGGTGCTGTACGGCCTGCTGGTCTCCGGGACGCTGTCCGCGGTGCTGGTGCCGCAGATCGTCCGGGCCTACCAGCGCGGCTCCGGGCAGGAGTACGTCAACCGGGTGCTCAGCCTCGGTCTGGTCGCCGTGGCCGTGATGACGGTCGCGCTCACCGCCGCGGTACCGCTGGTCGTCGCGCTGTACGGGCAGGGACCAGACCGGAACCACCTCGGCCTGACGGTCGCGTTCGCCTGGTGGACCATGCCGCAGGTCTTCTTCTACGGCGTCTACGCCCTGCTGGGGCAGGTACTCAACGCCCGGGGCTCGTTCGGGCCGTTCATGTGGGCGCCGGTGGCGAACAACGTCGTGGCCATCGCGACGTTCGCCGTGTTCGCCGCCCGGTACGGGGCCTGGCAGGACCACCCCCCGGAACCGCAGCTGTGGACCCCGGGGCAGATCGCGGTGCTGGCGGGCGGTGCGACCCTCGGGATCGCCGTCCAGGCGCTGGTCCTGGTCCCGGCGCTGCGCCGGGCGGGTGTCGACTACCGGTTCGGCTGGCGCTGGCGCGGGGTGGGGCTGCGGGCCGCCGGGGGTGCCGCCTGGTGGACGTTCCTCGCCCTGCTCGTCGCCCAGGTCGGGTTCGTCGTCGTCAGCCGGGTCGCCGCCGCGGCGGGCGCGCAGTCCGGTCCCGTCGCCGGTCTGGCCGTCTACAACAACGCGAACCTGCTGGTCATGCTGCCGCACTCGCTGGTCACGGTGTCGCTGCTGACCGCCCTGCTCCCCCGGTTGTCCGCCCAGGCGGCCGACCGGGACCACCAGGCCGCCGCCGCTACCCTCTCCCGCAGCGTGCGGGCGATCGGGCTGTTCACCATCGTCGCGAGCGCGGCCGGGGTGCTGCTGGCCGGGCCGCTGGTCCGGGCCGTCTTCCCCACGACGACCGCCGCGGACGCGCCTGCACTGACGCAGGTCGTCGTGATGTTCATGGTCGGCCTGCCCGCACTCGGCGTGTGGTCGGCCTGTCAACGGGTCTACTACGCCTACGACGCCACCCGTGGCCTGGTCCCGGTGACGGTGGCGATGGCGGCAGTGGTGGTGCTCGGGACGCTCGGGGTGCGGTTCCTGCTGCCTGCCTCGCAGTGGGTCGCCGGGGCTGCCCTGGCCATGTCGGCGTCGTACCTGCTCGCCGCGGTCATGGCCCTGGTCGGCCTGAGACGACGTATCGGGCCGGTGCGCGGCGGCGCCATCCTGCGCACCTACCTGCGGGCCACCCTCGCGGTAATCGTCGCGGCCGGTATCGGCTGGGTCGCACTGACCGGTCTGCGTGCCGCCGGACTGGTGGACCGCGCCGGATGGGAAGGGTGGGCCGAGGCTGTCGCCCTGTGCGTCCTGGTCGGGTCGGTGATGGCTGGGGTCTACCTGGCCGTCCTGCGCTGGCTGCGCGTCCGGGAGCTCGACGTCCTGATCGCCAGTGTCCGACGGCTGCGCGGGGCCCACTGACGCAGGCGATGACCAGTCGGGTCAGATACTGGTGGTCTCAGCGATGTGCCGGACCACAGGACGTCCGGGGTCTGGTTCTTCCCAGAGGATCGTCCAGTCCTCTCCGGCGGCGTGGACGGTGACCACCCAGATACCGTTGCTGAAGCGGCGGCGGGTCGCCCGCGGGTCGGGCGGTTCGGCCTCGATCCAGTCGAGGGCCTCCTCGACAGCGTCGGCCACACGGTCGTTCCGGTTCCACAGGGTGTCGAGCGCACCAGCCGGGACAGGGTCGAGGAATACCTGTCGGGTCACGGGTCGAGCCTGCGACGCCGACGTGGGACCTGTCGCTCCGGATGCTCGCGGGCCTCGGCGATCTGAGCCTGCAGAGCAGTGTTGGTCAGGAAACGGCGTTCCAGGTCGGTGATGACAGTCGCCGGTTCGAGGACGATCGTCCCGTCAGCGTCCTCGTGCATCAGATACCGACGCCCTGGTCGTCCCAACGAGGCCCGGCCACGCGCATCGGTGTCCACCACCATCTCAGTCATACCACCACAGTACCCCGCCTGCCCCGAGCGGGGCAACGGGGTACTACCCCAGGGCAGTACCCGCTGCATCGGGACCTTCGTGCTGGTCGGGCACAAGCGCGGAACGCTGGGTCGCAATCGTGCGGTCTGTCGGACCGCGGAGCAGCCGGGCCAGCGCGGTGGACAGCAGCGTCGAATCCGCGGCCCGCACCGGGTCAGCGGGTCGGGTCGAGCAGGGGCTTGACGGTCTGGCGGGTGTCGAGCAGCCGGTAGGCACGGGCGACCTCGCTCAGGCCCAGGGTGTCGGTGAAGACCACGCCGGGGTCGACCGTGCCGGCCAGCACGTCGGGCAGCAGGGTCGGGATGTAGGCCCGGACCGGGGCGATGCCCCCGGCCAGGGTGATGTTGCGGGCGAACACCCGGGACAGGTCCAGGTCGACGCCGTGCGGCAGGCCCACCCAGCCGACGGCCCCGCCCGGGGCGACGACGTCCAGGGCGGTGGCGAACGACTGGGCGGTGCCGACGCACTCCAGCACGGACGGTGCGCCGACCCCGGCGGTGAGGTCCATGACCTGCGCGACAGCGTCGGCACCGCGCACGGTGACGATCTCGTCGGCGCCGAGCCGTCGGGCCGTCTGGGTGCGCGCCGGGTGGGTCGGGGTCGAACCCAGCAGCAGCACCCGGTCGGCGCCGCGCAGCCGGGCGGCGACCACCGCGCACAGACCCACGGCGCCGTCGCCGACGACGACCACCGTGGAGCCGACGGTGACCCGCGCACCCAGCGCGGCGTGGTAGCCGGTGCACAGCACGTCGGTGAGGGTGAGCAGGCCGGGGACGAGGCCGGGATCGGGGGCCGATCCGTCCGGCAGGGCCTTGACCAGGGTGCCGTCGGCCAGCGGCACCCGGACCGTCTGGCCCTGGCCGCCGGTGACGACCTCGCGGCTCCAGAACCCGCCACCCGGGCACGACGACGGCAGCCCGGTGGTGCAGAACCGGCACGCGCCGCAGGAGTAGCGGAACGGTGCGACCACCCAGTCGCCGGGCCGCACCCCGGTGACCTGCGTGCCGGTCTCGACGACCTCGCCGACGAACTCGTGGCCGATCCTGGCCCCCGGCGCGGCGGTGCCCTGCCCGCGGTAGGTCCACAGGTCGGACCCGCACACCCCGGCGGCGACCACCCGCACCAGGGCATCGGTCGGCACCTCGACCGTCGGGTCCGCGACATCCTCGACATCGATATCACCTGGACCGCGGTAGACAGCGGCGCGCATGCGGGTCTCCTCGTCGACGTGGACCTGCAGCCAGGATAAACCAGCCGACAGCAGCGCGACCGACTCCGGTCGCGCCGGGCTCGTGGGTCTCGGCGCCGGTGGCTCAGACCGTGGCGGTCACCGTCGAGTCGAGCTTGATGACGCCGTAGGTCCAGCCGCGGCGGCTGTAGACCACCGCGGGCTGGTTCGTCTCGGCGTCGATGAACAGGAAGAACGGGTGCCCGACGAGCTCCATCTCGTACAGGGCGTCGTCGATGGTCATCGGCCGGGCCGGGTACACCTTCTCCCGGATCACCACCGGGGAGTCGCCCAGGACGGTCTCGACCGCCTCGCCCAGCACGACCGGCCCGCTCTCCGTCTGCGGTTCGGGGACCTCGGCCGGGACCGACGGCTGCGGTGCGGCGGCCTCCGGCACGCGCCGCGCGGCGCTGCGGTGGTCCTTGCGCCGGTCGCGTGCCCGGCGCAGCCGCTCCAGCAGCTTGTCGAGGGCCAGGTCGAGCGCCACGTACGGGTCGGACGCCGACGCCTCGGCCCGCACCACCGGCCCCTTGTCGATCACCGTCAGCTCTACCCGGTCGCTGGTCTCCGCCTGCCGAGGGTTGGCCTCGTGGGACACCAGGACGTCGACGCGCTGGGCCCGGGGGGCCAGCTGTTCGATCTTCGTGACCTTCGACTCCACATGGTCCCGGAACTTGGCCGAGACGTCCCTCTGCCGACCAGTGACAGCGATCTCCATGACAACCTCCAAGGCGTGTGGGGCGGGCTCCCGCCCGGACGACGTGACGGCACCGCCCTTGCCAGGCGGTGGTGACCACCCCCTCCGCGGAGTCCGGACCGACAGCCCTACGCTATCCCTGCCGGGCCAGGACCTTCCACTTCCACGCCGTTCGGGTGCGCCGTACGGCGTCGGCCGCCGGACCCGGGCGCCGGGGTGGACGCCAGGACCAGACCCGCGACCACCACCGCCCCGGCGTCGACCAGCGCCCGGCGGCAGGCCGCGAACGTCGCCCCGGTGGTCAGCACGTCGTCCACGAGCACCACCCGGGCCCCGACGAGCCGGTCCGTCCAGGGGGCGCCGACCCAGCGACGCCGGACCCGCACCGCGGCGTCCAGGTGCCGGGCCCTGGCCCGGGCACCCAGCCGGGCCGAGTCGGCACCGGTGGTCCTGCACAGCGGCTGGGCGGCGCGCAGCGGCACCGCGCACCCGTCCGACCCGCGGACCACCGCCCGGACCAGGCCCTGGACGAGGTCGCCGCCGCGGCGGCGAGCTGCCGCGGGCGTGGTCGGCACCCCGACCACCAGCAGTCCGTCGGGCCCGGCCGACCGGCCCAGCACCTGGCGCACCGATGCGTCCCCCGCCGCCGCCGACAGCGCCGCGGCGAACCGCGGACCCAGGTCGGTGCGGCCCCGGTCCTTCCAAGCCGTGACCGCCCGGCGCACCGGACCGGCGAAATCGGTCACGCACCACACCGGCGGCGGGTCGACGCCGTCGAGCCGGTCCAGCCGACCCGCCCGCTGCTCGCAGCGCACCGGTGGGCCCAGCCAGGCGGCGCACCGACCGCACCACGGACGGTCGCTCACCCCGCACCCGGCGCACGCCACGGGCAGGACCAGGCCGGACAGCTCGGCCAGCAGACCAGAGAGCACCCCTCCAGCCTGGCCTGTCGACCCCAGCCCTGGGCACCGCCCGGCGCGCAGGACGTCGCGCACCGGGGCTGGGGACGGTTCGTCAGCCCGGCAGCCACGGGCGGAGCGGTCAGCCGGGGTAGGTCGGGTCACGCATCGGCTGGTCGGACGGACCGATCTCGACCCAGGTGCTGCCGTAGTGACGCAGCAGACTCCCGCTGACCGTGGCGACCATGAGCGTGGAGCCAGACCGGTCGGCCGCCACGGCGACGGCGTCGGGCACCGGGGTGAGCACCTCGGAGATCCCGCTCACCGGGACCCGGGTGAGCGTGGTGACGCCCCCGACCCGGCCCAGCACCACCAAGGTCTCGGGGTCGGTCCAGACGATCTGGTCGGCCACCAGGACCCCCGGCCCGACCCGGACCGGGTCGGTCAGCGACGACGGTCTGCCCTGCGCGTCCCGGACCACCCCGCACACCTCGATCACCAGACCGTCCGGACCGCTGGAGGCCACGGCGACCCTGGCCCCCTCCCGGGACACCCGCAGGGCCTGCACCGTGCGGTCCGCCAGCCAGCGCGCCGATACGTCCACGACCTCGCCCTCGACCGTCACGGCGTGCAGGCCCGCACCCTTCGCCGACGTCGCCGTCCAGGCCCAGCGGTGCCGGTCGACGGACGGACGGACCAGGCCCGGCCCGGCCAGCAGGGTGCGCGCGGCCGTGCTGTCGGTCGGCAGCGCGACCAGCCGGTCCGTGCCCGACAGGGCGACCCGCAGCGTCTGGTCCTCGCTGACCGCCGGTGCCCCGGCGCGCAGCCCGGCCAGCGTCCCGACACCGTCGACCGGTACCAGGTCGGCGCTCTGCTGGACCAGCGCGTCGCCGGACAGCATCACCGGCAGACCGGCCGGGAGCGCGGCCAGCACGTCCTCGCCGGTGAGCAGGGCACCGTCCTGCCCAGCGCGCACCTGCACGGACCGGATATGACCCAGGCTCAGGGAGCTGGTGATCTGGGTGAGCATCAGGTCACGCTCACCGGCGGACCCCACCGTCCTGGCCGGTTCGAGCACCACCTGCGCGACGCCCCCGTCGACCCGCACCGTCTCCGACCGGAGGCTGACCCCGTCGGGGAGCGCCGAGACCACCGCGCCGCGCAGCCACGGCGACGGACCGTCGAGCAGCTCGGAGACCACCGACGTGGCGAGGTCGTGGACCGGGAAGTAGCGCACGTCCGGCACCAGCTGGGTGCGGTCCGGGGTGAGGAAGTAGACCGGGGCCCGGCGGTACTGCTGCCCGAACACCCGGTCGCTGACGATCAGCCCCGGCGGCGGGTCCGTGATCCGCCACTCGCCCTCGACCTCGACCAGGTCGAACGTCACCGCCTGGCCGATACCGGACCGTTCGGTGAACCGGCCGTCGGCGTCGACCTGGCCGACCACCGCGAGCATGGCGACCACCTGGTCGTCGGCGGTCTGCTCCAGGGTGGTGCTGCGGGTCACGGTCGCGGCGGCCAGCGGCTGCCAGGACCGAGCGTCTGCCGGGTCGAGGAACTGCCGGGCGACCTCGAAGTCCCCGGTCAGCCCGGCCGCCCCGGCGGTCAGGAAACCCTCGACGACGCTGCGGGCGCTGGCCCCCGGCTGCGGCCCCTGGGCGACGGTGACCGCGCCCAGGACCTCGTCCGCGTGCCAGTCCCCGGGCCGGACCGGACCCGACGACGGGATCGCGCACCCCGCCAGCAGGACGAGGCCCGCCACGACGCCCGTCGTCCACCGTCCGACTGTTCTCCTCACCGGTCCGCCGCCGTCTCGTCTGGCTCGTCGGGGACGACCGGCAGGCTGCCGGTCTCCGGGTCCAGCGGCGGCATGGCCGCGGCGTCGTGCGGCCTGGCCCGGCGCACCGGTTCGTGCCCGGCCGGGACCAGCGGCAGCGGCGAGCTCTTAGGCACCGTCCCGGCGTACAGCGGCAGGGTGAGACGGAACGACGCTCCGTGGCCCGGCCGCCCCCAGGCCTCCAGCCGACCGCCGTGCAGCCGGGCGTCCTCCGCGGAGATCGCCAGACCCAGCCCGGTACCGCCGGTGGTCCGGGCACGAGCCGGGTCGGCCCGCCAGAAGCGGTCGAAGACGTGCTCGACCTGGTCGGCGTCCATGCCCACACCGCGGTCGCGCACCCGCACCGCGACGGCCTGGGCGTCCGCGGCCATGTCCAGCTGGACCACCGTGCCGTCGGCGTGCTCCACCGCGTTGACCATGAGGTTGCGCACGATCCGGGCCACCCGGCGCGGGTCGATATCGGCGACGACCGGCTCCTCGGGCAGCCACACCACCAGCCGCGACCCCTTGCGCTCGGCCAGCGGCTCGATCGAGGTCACCACGTCGCGGACCACCACCACGACGTCCGCGTTGCGTGCGTCGAGCGTCGCCGCCCCGGCGTCGAACCGGCTGATCTCCAGCAGGTCGGCCAGCATGGACTCGAAGCGGTCGAGCTGGTCGACCATGAGCTCGGCCGAGCGACGCACCGCGGGCTCGAACGTGCCCGAGGCGTCGTGTATCACCTCGGCGGCCATCCGGACCGTGGTCAGCGGGGTGCGCAGCTCGTGCGAGACGTCGGAGACGAAGCGGCGCTGCAGGGCGGACAGCTCTTCCATCCGGGCGATCTGGTCGGACAGGTTGGCGGCCATGGCGTTGAAGGTGCGGGCCAGGGTGGCCATCTCGTCGGCGCCGCGCACCGCCATCCGCTCGTCGAGGTGGCCGTCGGCGAACCGGGCCGCGACCTGCGACGCCGCGACGACGGGCCGCACCGTCTGACGGGTGACCACGTAGGCCATCGCGCCGAGCAGCCCGACCAGCACCACCGCCGCCACCGCCAGGGTGCGCAGCAGGAAGTCCAGCCGATCCTGCTCGGGCTGCAGGCTGTAGACGAAGTAGACCTGGTAGTCCCCCACCACCGGGACGGTCGCGGACTGCCCGACGACGACCCCCGGCACCGATCCGGAGCCCGACCCGCGGCTCGACCCGACGGGCAGCGTCACCGACTGCCAGTGCTGGCCGCCCCCCGCCACGGCGTCGCGCAGCTGCGTCGAGACCACGTCGACGTAGGACAGGTCCGAGGCCACGGCGCTCGGTCCCAGCAGGCTGGCGTCCGCCTCGCGCAAGATCACCACCTGGCGCTGCTGGGAGCTGGCCGCGCTCTGCTCCGTCGTGACGTCGTAGAGCAGCTGCTGCACCTCGGCGGCCGTCGTCACCGTGGACAGGTCGAACGTGGCCTGGACCTGGGCGGTAGACCGGGCGGAGTCGAGGAGGACCTGCTGCACCCGGGCCTCGAACAGCCCGTCGCGGGTGCGGTCGGCCACGACCCCGCCCAGCGCGCTGATCGCGAGCACCCCCCCGGCCAGCGTGGTGGTCAGCACCCGCACCCGCAACGACGTGCGCCACACCCGCCACACCTGACGGACCCACCGGCGCACGAACAGCGGCAGCCGGTGGACCCACCGCCAGCGCCGGACCACGGCGCCCAGCGACGGACGGCCTGCCGCGGCCTCGGCTGCGTCGGCCTCGGTCACAGCGTCGGTCACGAGTCCGACGTGCCCGCCCGGTAGCCGACGCCACGCACCGTGACGACGATCTCCGGCCGTTCCGGATCGGTCTCGATCTTCGCGCGCAGACGCTGGACGTGGACGTTGACCAGACGGGTGTCCGCGGCGTGCCGGTAGCCCCAGACCTCTTCGAGGAGGACCTCGCGGGTGAACACCTGCCACGGCTTGCGGGCCAGCGCGACCAGCAGGTCGAACTCCAGCGGGGTCAGGGAGGCCGGCACCCCGCCCCGGGTCACCTGGTGACCGGGCACGTCGATGATCACGTCCCGGATCCGCAGGCGCTCGGGTGCCGGGCCCTCCAGGCGGCGCAGCCGGGCCCGGACCCGGGCGACGAGCTCCTTGGGCTTGAACGGCTTGGAGACGTAGTCGTCCGCCCCGGACTCCAGCCCGAGGACCACGTCGACCGTGTCGGACTTGGCGGTGAGCATGACGATCGGCACCCCGGACTCGGCGCGGATCGCCCGGCACACCTCGGTACCGTCCTTGCCGGGCAGCATGAGGTCGAGCAGCACCAGGTCGGGCGCGGTGGCCCGGAACACGGCCAGCGCCTCGTCGCCGTCGCCGCAGAACGACGGTTCGAACCCTTCGGCACGCAGGACGATGCCGACCATCTCAGCCAGTGCGGTGTCGTCGTCCACCACGAGCACGCGACCCTTCATGACCGGCATTCTCGCATCTCTACGGGGCGCTGGAGGCCCCCGAGCCGGTCACGACCACCCGGCGAGCCGTTTAGCATGGCACGATGAGCAGGGCCACGACCGTCCGGCGCCGACCTGAGACGGTCCACCCGACCGCTGACCACTACCGTTCTCGACGATTCTGCGATGAGCCAACCACCTCCTGACACCAATCCTGGCTGGGGCGACCCGGCAGCGCCAGCCGCCTGGGCCAGCCCCGGCACACCCGCCTGGACCAGTCCTGGCGAGGCTCCGGCCGACGCGGCACCGTCAGCCGTCCCACCGGCCCCGGCGCCGGCACCGCCCGGACTGGGCAACGGTCCTGCGGGCTACGGTCCTGGACCTGGCCCGGCATGGCGGCCACCAGCACTGCAGCCGGGCATCATCCCGCTGCGTCCGCTGGGGCTCGGCGAGATCCTCGACGGCACCATGAAGGCGGTGCGGTTCAACCCGAAGGTGACGTTCGGTCTGACAGCCGTGGTGGTCACCGTCTGCGTCACCCTGGCGACCCTCCTGACGACGTACCTGTCCGGGTTCTTCATGTCCGAGCTGCGCGACACGCTGAGCATCACCTACGACGACGGCAGCAGCGGATCCGAAGACCTCGGCGGGGACGCCTTAGTCCTCATGGCGCTGACCCAGTACGCCACCATGCCGTTCCTCGCCATCGCGACGCCGCTGCTCACCGGGTTGCTCATCGTCGCGGTAAGCAAGGCCGTCCTCGGTCAGAAGGTCAGCGTGGGCCAGGTCGTGGGGTCCCGCCGGATCTGGGCGGTGCTGGGTTTCTCGCTGCTGCTCTTCTTCGGCATGCTGACGGTCTTCGTGGCTTTCGTCGTGCTCGTGGTGCTCGTCAGCAGCGGCGGCGCTGGGGCCGTGCTCCTGTTCGTGGTGGTCGGCGGCCTGGCCCTGACGGCCGGGTGGCTGTGGCTGACGGTCCGCACCCTGCTCGTCCCGCCCGCGCTGATGCTCGAGGGCGAGGGCTTCTGGCCGACGGTGGCGCGAGCCTGGCGGCTGACCCACGGCTCGTTCTGGCGGCTGCTGGGCATCTACCTGCTGGTCGTCCTCATACTGGGGGTCCTCACCTCCCTGGTCTCCTACCCGCTGACCATGCTGGCCTTCTTCTTGTCCGCGGTCTCGACGATGGCGGCCCTGGCGGTCAACGCGGTCACCCTGGTGCTGATGTCGACGATCACCACAGCGTTCGAGGCGGTGGTCGTCGCCCTGCTGTACCTCGACGTGCGGATGCGTCGCGAAGGTCTGGACCTCGAGCTCGCCCGGGCTGCCAGCGAGGCGTCGGCACCGTGATACCTGCCAGCTTCGTAGTGCTCGAACCACCGGTCGACCCCGACGCCGAGACCGCCCAACGCTGGGCCGCCGACGAGCTGGCCCGGTCTGAGTACCACACCAGTCCCAACCTGCTGCACCGACTGCTCGACTGGGTGGCCGAGCAGCTCGACCGGCTGCAGGACACCAGCATCCCGGCCGGGCCAGGACCGCTGCTGATCGTCGCGGTGATCGTCGTCGCGGTCGTGGTCGTCTCCTTCGTGGTGGCCGGACCGGTCCGCCGGTCGCGGGCGGTCCGGGGCGCGGTCGGGAGCGCCCTGCTCGACGACACCCGCACCGCCGAGCAGATCCGGGACGCGGCCCTGGCCGCCGCCGCGGCGGGCCACCTGGCGCTGGCCACGGCCGAGTGGTTCCGGGCCCTGGTCCGAGGTCTGGAGGAACGGACCCTGCTCGACGAACGTCCTGGTCGCACCGCCGACGAGGCCGCCACCGCCGCCGGGGTGCGGCTCCCCGAGCTGGCCGACGAGCTGGCAGCCGCGGCGGTCACCTTCGACGCGGTGGTCTACGGGCACCGCGCGGTCGGCGCCGCCGACGAGGCCCGGATGCGGGCCCTGGAGCACCGCGCCCGGCGGGTCCGGCCCGTCGCACCGGTCGGCCCGACCGTCACCGAGGTGGTCTGAGTGTCCGCCACCTATGCACCACCGACCACGATGGTCGGTGACGGGACTTCCGGCGCCAGCCGGGCCCGCAGCCGCTGGCGGCGCGCTCGGGGCTGGGTGGTGGTCGGCGCGGTGGTGCTGGTCGGCGTGGTCGTCATGGTCCTGCCCCAGCCGGCCACCTCCGGCAAGCCGTACGCGACGGACAACCCCGGCCAGGACGGGGCCCGGGCGCTGGCCCGGATCCTGGAGCGGCAGGGAGTGCGGATCACCGTGGTGGACAGCGCGTCGCAGGCGCTGGCCCAGGCCCGGGCCGGGGACACCCTGGCCGTGGTCGGCGACAGGCTGACGTCCGCCGAGGCCCGACAGCTGGCCGGCACCGAGGCGGACCTCGTGGCCGTGGACGTCGGCTGGACCCTGGAAGACCTGGTCCCCGGCGTCTACAGCGCTGGCGGGGACCTCTTCGCCGAACCCCGGCAGGCCCGGTGCGACGACCCCGACGCCCGGGTGGCCGGGACGGTCACCGCGCAGTCGTCGGTCCAGGTCCGCGACAGCACGCTCGACGCGACGCTCTGCTTCCCGGACCGGTACGGCGAGGGCGGCGCCTATGTGACGTTCGTACGCGACGGACGGCGGACCACCGTGCTGGCCGACGGCGAGACCGTCGTCAACTCCGACCTGGCCCAGCACGGCAACGCGGCGCTGGCGCTGCGCAGCCTCGGCCGCAACGGGCACCTGGTCTGGTACGTACCGACCTGGTCGGCCGAGGCCACCAAGGACCTCGGCCTCACGGACGTGCTGCCGCCCGCGCTGCCGGTCGTCGGCCTGCAGATGCTGGTGCTGTTCGTCGTCGCGGCGCTGTGGCGCGGTCGGCGCCTCGGCCCGGTGGTCGCCGAACCGCTGCCCGTGGTCGTCCCCGCCGCCGAGGCCAGCCGGGGTCGCGCCCGGCTGTACCGGAAGATGGGTGCCCGGGAGCGGGCCGCGGCGGCGCTGCGCGGCGGCTCCGCACTGCGGCTGGGCACCCGGCTGGGACTGCCCCGGTCGGCGCCCGCGACCGAGCTGGTCGACGCCACCGCCCGGGCCAGCGGCCGACCCGCAGCCGCGGTGGAGTCCCTGCTGTACGGGCCGCCACCCACTGACGACCGGGGCCTGGTATGGCTGGCCCAAGAGCTCGACCGCCTAGAGAGCGAGGTGCACCACCCGTGACCGATCCCTCGATCGATCCTGCCGCCACCCCACCGAACCCGTTCTTCCCTGGAACGCCGTCGGGTGTCCCGGTGCCGTCAGCGGTACCGCAGAGCGCACCGGTGCCGCCCGGTACTCCCCCGCCGCCGGGCCCTGCGCCGTGGGGCGCCCCCGCACCACAGGGCCCGGCGGTACCACAGGCCGCTCCGGTACCGCAGGCCGCTCCGGTACCGCAGGCCGCTCCGGTACCGCAGGCCGCTCCGGTACCGCAGGACGCGACCGAGCCGTCGCACGCCCCAGGGCCGGTCCCGACCCCCGCCCCCGCGGCCTCGAGCCTGCCCAACGAGTCCGACCGGCTGCGCACCGCGCTGGCCGGCGTCCGGGCCGAGGTGGCCAAGGCCGTCGTCGGGCAGGACGCCGCGGTGACCGGGCTGGTCATCGCCCTGCTGTGCCGCGGGCACGTGCTGCTCGAAGGCGTGCCCGGGGTAGCCAAGACGCTGCTGGTCCGGGCGCTGTCCGCCGCGCTGGACCTGGACACCAAGCGGATCCAGTTCACCCCGGACCTCATGCCCGGCGACGTCACCGGGTCCCTGGTCTACGACGCACGCACCACCGAGTTCTCCTTCCGTGAGGGCCCGGTGTTCACCAACCTCATGCTGGCCGACGAGATCAACCGCACCCCGCCCAAGACCCAGGCCTCGCTGCTGGAGGCGATGGAGGAACGGCAGGTCTCCGTGGACGGCATACCCCGGCCGCTGCCGGAGCCGTTCGTCGTCGTCGCCACCCAGAACCCGGTCGAGTACGAGGGCACCTACCCGCTGCCCGAGGCCCAGCTGGACCGCTTCCTGCTGAAGATCATCCTGCCGCTGCCGTCGGCGGACGACGAGGTGGAGATGCTGGCCCGGCACGCCGCGGGCTTCGACCCGCGGGACCTGGTCGCCGCGGGCATCCGACCGGTGGCCGACGCCGCCGTGCTGGCCGCCGCCCGGGCCGACGCCGCCCACACCCAGGTGGCGCGGGAGGTGCTCGGCTACGTCTCCGCGGTCTGCCGGGCCACCCGGGAGTCGCCGTCGCTGGCGCTGGGCGTGTCACCGCGCGGGGCGACGGCGCTGCTGGCCACGGCCCGGGCCTGGGCCTGGCTGCAGGGCCGGACCTTCGTCACCCCGGACGACGTCAAGGCCCTGGCTCATCCGACGCTGCGGCACCGGGTGGCGCTGCGCGCCGAGGCCGAGCTCGAAGGGGTGACCGCGGAGTCGGTCCTGGACTCGGTGCTGGCCGCCGTGCCGGTCCCCCGCTAGGAGCGACGCCTTGGCCATCACCTGGCGGGCGGTCGCGCTGACCGCCCTGGGCACCGTCTGGGCCGTGCTCTGGCCGGTCCCGCTCGTGGTCGTGGCGTGGCTGGCGGTCGTCGTGCTGGCGGTCGCGGTCGACGTGGCGCTGGCGGCCTCGCCGCGTGCGGTGGAGGTCAGGCGGGAGGTGCCCCGGTCGGTGCGGCTCGGCGAACCGACCACCGCGACCCTGACCGTGCGCAACCTGGGTCAGCGCAAGCTCCGGGCGACGGTGCGCGACGGCTGGCCCCCGTCGGCCATCGCCGACGACCGTCCCCCGGGTTCGCCGCTGCCCCGGCGGGGGGTGCACACCCCGCGGCTGCGCCTGGTCGCCGCCCCCGGCGAGGGCGCCCGCGGCTGGACGCCCCTGCTGCCCAGCCGCCGCGGCGATATCGTCGTGCCGTTCGTCGCGGTCCGCGCCGTCGGTCCGCTCGGCCTGGCCGCGCGGCAGGCCCGCATCCCGCTGCGGGGACGGCTGCGGGTGCTGCCCGCCTTCGCCTCACGCCGGCATCTGCCGTCCCGGCTGGCCCGCCTGCGCGAGATGGACGGTCGCACGTCGGTGCAGGTCCGCTCGTCGGGCACGGAGTTCGACTCGTTGCGTGAGTACGTCGTCGGCGACGACGTGCGTTCGATCGACTGGCGGGCCACCGCCCGGCGTAACGACGTGGTGGTGCGCACCTGGCGTCCGGAGCGCGACCGCCGGGTGATGATCGTCGTGGACACCGGGCGCACCAGCGCCACCCGGGTGCTCGACGGCACCCGCCTGGAAGCCTCGATCGAGGCCGCGCTGCTGCTCGGTGTCCTGGCCGACCGGGCCGGGGACCGGGTCGAGGTCCTGGCCTACGACCGCACGGTGCGCGCCCGGGTCGCCGGTGCCAGCCGGGCCGAGCTGCTGCCGACCATGGCCGACCAGCTGGCCCCGGTCGAACCGACCCTGCTGGAGACCGACTGGGCGGGGATCGCCGCCCAGGTCCAGGCCCGCATGGCGCAGCGGTCCCTGGTGGTGCTGCTCACCACCATCGACCCGGCCGCCGCCGAGGCCGGGCTGCTCGACGTCGTCGCCCAGCTGGCCCAGCGCCACCAGGTCGTCGTCGCGGCGGTCGCCGACCCCGAGCTGGAGCAGATGCGCACCGCCCGCAACGACATCGTGCAGACCTACGAGGCTGCCTCAGCCGAACGCACCGGGCTGGGCCACGCCGCCGCCGAGACCCGCCTGCGCCGCCGTGGCGTCGAGGTCGTCGAGGCCCTGCCCGGCGACCTGCCCCCCGCCCTGGCCGACCGCTACCTCGCCCTCAAGGCCGCTGGCAGGCTGTAGGCATCAGTCCGGGCTGGACAGCCACCAGACGACCGGGGCGGCACCCAGACCGGCCGGTGGATCGGCGGCCAGCAGAGTCAGGGCCCGTTCGATCGTCACGAGGCCGGCCGGGGTGCGCCGGAACACCTGGGAACGGCAGTAGACGACGCCTAGGTGGTCGGGGACGAGCGCGACAGCGGCCGGAAAGGTCGAGACATCCTCGGTCACGACGACCCGGCGTTCGACGACGGCGGCCGCCAGCACCTCGGCATCGGTGGCGCCGACCAGCGCGGGACGGTCGGCCACCAGCGCCGCCGTATCGATCCCGGCCTCCGACAGGGCGCGGGCCAGCGCTGCCGGGTAGTGCTCGTCCAGCAGCAGGCGCAGTACCCCGTCCGAGGCGGCTGGTGGCCCTACGGGCGGGGGCACCGGGTCGTTCACGGGAGAGCGTCGAGGTCGCGGCGGCGCTGCCAGGCAGCGAAGGCTTCTTCCTGGGCGGTGTGGACACGGACGACCAGAGCGTCGATCTCGTCCCGGTTGTCTGCCCAGTAGGCCAGCGCCGCCTCGACCTGGTCGGTCCGCAACCCGGTGGACTCCGCCACCTGGTCGACCGTCCGACCCTCCCCGTGCTGAAGCCAGGCCTCGGCCACCGTCCACACCTGCGGGCCGTCCACCAGCGCGGCCCGCCGCTCGCCAGGAACCGGTTCGACAAAACGGATCCGAGGATGCCCCTGGAGCCGCAACCACTCACCGACCGCCACGCTGATCACGCTCGACTTGGTCGCACCAGTCCGGGTCACGTACGCGGCCAGACCCTGGTCGACCCCTTCGGGCAACCGCACATTCGTAGGAACTACCATGTAATACAGCGTAGCATGCTAACAGTGCCGACCGTGCGTCAGCGGACTCGACCTACGTCCGCTCAGGTGTGCGCCTACGCGGCGCCCAGGCCACCAGCACCGCCTCCCAGTCGTCACCCACCCGCACGACCAGGGCGGCCAGCACGCCGATCGTCAACGGGATCAGCACCGCCAGCCGCCACGGCCCGGTGACGGCATCGAAAAGACCAAAGAGGCCCACCGCGCCGTCGAAGCTGCCCCAGCCCGACCACGACAACCCGACCTTGGACGAGTCATGACTGGAGACGAGGACGCCCGCGACCATGAGAGCAGCCGTCGGCAGAAAGCTCGCGACGGCGACCCACCAGGTCACCGGCAACCCGCGCTCGGTCTTGACGACGTGACGGGAGTAGTCCGAGGCCCACAACAGCCACGGAGCCACGCAGATACCGGCGACCACGAGCAAGAGCCTGACCGGAACCCCTGAGCCCGGCGAGGGATCGACTTCGGCAGCACCTCGGACGGCCACCACGGTGGCACCCACAAGGGTCACCACCAGGAAGATGCCGGACACCGACGCCTGGTGGGCGCGGACCCGCTGGTCCTGGACCTGGTCCCCGGACCGGGAACGGTACCGGCTCCACACCGCGACCGCACCGAGCACCACGACGATGCTGGCCACCCACCAGCGGTTCAGCCACCCACCAGTCGGCTGCATGAACCACCACCACAGGACCGTCCACCCGACCACGGCGAGGACGACGACCTCAGCAAGCAGGACCAGCGTCCTGGTGATACTCACCACACCGCGCCCCACGGTCTTCACGGACCGCACCAGCCAGCCCGGTTCCGGGGGTGGGACAGCATCGGTGACCGGGCCACCAGCGTCCCCGCCGTCGGACCGGGCGGCGCACTGCTCGCAGAGCGTGGCTGGCCGGGCCCGGCACCGCTCACAGAGCACGACCGAGGGGACTCCCGTCGAGCTGTCGTCCAGGCCGCTGCGCGACGGCCAGAGTCCCGCGAAGAGGCCGAGCACCACGGCGCTGATGCTGACGCCGCCCAGTGCGACGTACACCGCGTCCTCGGCGTTCAACCCCTGGTCGGCCACCCACAGGCCCACCACGAAGGGCAGCACGGTGATGTTCCCGACGAACCAGGGCCAGAACAGCGAGCTGGCACGCACCCCCAGGCCGCTCTGGTGAGCAGCGGAAACCTTCGACGTTGTCATGGTCCGTCCGTCCTCGACGTCTCGTCCGGCGAGGCGAAGACTATCGGTCCGCACCCCTGGCCCGCGCGGCTGGCCACGAGCCCGGTGAACAACGACCGCCGCAGCGCGTACGTGTCGCCGTGGTCGAGGTGAGCCGCATAGGCACTGACACGCCGGACGACATCGTCCGCCGACAGCTCGCCGCTCTCGAAGCGTCTCACCACCCCGACCAGCCGCCGACGGGCCGACGCCTTCTTGCCAGGCAGGACCTTCTGCACGATCTTCCCGGAGTCGGTCAGGTAGGTGTGCCAGCCGAGATAGGGCACCCCCGCCGAGAGCGGGAAGATCTGCGTCTTGGCGTTGAAGGTCAGGCCGAGGGACTCCACGTGCTCGGTCATCGCCGCCAGGGAGTCTCTCAGGTGCGTCTTGCTCTCGTGGACGCACACCAGATCGTCCATGTACCTGGAGTAGGCGCCGATACGCAGCTTCTCCTTGACCAGCCGGTCGAGGGAGTCCAGGTAGTACAGCGCGAACCACTGGCTGGTCTGGTTGCCCAGCGGCAGCCCCCGGCCAGGCCCCGACTCGTAGGTAGAGACGATGAGCCGGAGCAGCCGCAGCGTGTCGGGGTCACCGCCGAAGGGGCGTACCAGCAGACGCTCCAGGCGTGCGTGGTCGATATTGTCGAAGTACTTCTTGATATCGCACTTCAGCACCCAGCCTGTGGTCCCATGAGCCCGTCGGTGCTGGTCCAGAAACCTGCGCAGCCGGGCGAGGGCGAAGTGGGTGCCCTTGCCGACACGGCAGGCGGCGTTGTCGTAGATCAGTCGCGGTTCGAGGACGGGAGCGACGATCCCGTCGCACAAGCAGTGCTGCACCACCCGGTCGCGGTAGGCCGGTGCGAAGACCGATCGTTCTTTGGGCTCGAAGATCGTGAAGTGCGAGTAGGGCCGCGGGCGGTACGTCCGCGCGCACAGCTCGTCCCGCAGGGCTACGAGGTTCGCGCCCAGGTTCAGCTCGAACCCCACGACGTCGCGGCGCCCCTGCTTCCCGCGACGAGCCGCCCGGTGCGCGGCGTAGAGATTGTCGAAGTCGCACAGCAGGTCGTAGCAAGGCTGCTGTACCATTCGCGGGTCACCGACGGGGGGAGCGGCAGCCTGCCGCTCCCGCTCCCCAGTCCTGGAAAACGCCACGTTCATCGTCGAGCGCGTCCCAGCGTCCGTCGGCCTGTGTTCTCCCCTCGTCGCCGCCCTGCCCCGGTGAGTGGCACGACGAGAAGAAGGAACTCGGTTCCTTTGTCCCACGCACGGACCGACCCTCGCCAAGAGCGCGGTTTCAGGCAGAGGTGACAAGGCGGGGCGGACCCCAGCCCGGGACCCAGCCCACAGGTTGTTGTTGTGGTCGTCAGGGTCCGCGAGCGACGACGGGAGCACAGCCCAGGCGTTGTTTGGATTGTTGCCAGGCGAGCGCAACCACCAGAAGCCCACATCAACCGAGTCCCCCGCCGGTCACCGCAGCGCGCCCTGGCCGTAGCCAGCAGCGTCCGACGGTGACCGTCGCTTGGTATCAGAATTGATCCATCCTCCGATCATTCGTTGGCATGTCGCAGTCCGGTCCGATATCTGCTCGAAGTGCTTCGGGGCAATACACTTCTGCTCGCAGGCCAGCATCGCAACGTACGCCAGCAGCTGCGCGCTCGTCAAGGCCCGGTGCTGGAGGTCGCGCCGCTCACGCCAGTCCGCCTCGACGCTGCCCGCACCGATGAACGTCGCGTTGGCGCGGAACAGGCACTCGATGATGTCGAGCGCAAGGTTCTGCATACGGGACACGAAAGTAAAGCGAAAACGTTTGGGCGAGCCCTCGGTGATCGTCATGACGTACTGGCACAGTTCCTTGGCCTTCGTCACGACGACGAGCTCGCTAGGCTGCCGGGTAGAAGTCGGCACCACAGCTCCCTTCCACAGCCGGTCCGTCAAGTTTCGTCCGGTCGCCTACGGCGACCGGAGTGACGCCTGACGGCGTCACAGGATTAAAAGATTCATGATCCAAGATTGAGCCAAAAAGCGGGGCGGACCCCAGCCCGGGACCCAGCCCACAGGCCGCGGCCGCCGCGGTCGCCAGGGTCCGCGAGCGACGACGGGAGCACAGCCCAGGCGTGGATTGGACCGTAGCCAGGCGAGCGCAACCACCAGAAGCCCACAACCCCGTCGCTAGCCCGAGCATCCCGATCCAGTTTTTTAAGATCGTAGATCCCCCCCTGGCGGAAGATCTCTTCCCACGAGAGAAGGAATATGGTCTCGTCCGATAGGCTGTCGCCCTTCTCTGCCTTACCGCGTTGGTCACCCCGTACCTGCTGGTCCCAGTCCGTGCTCTTGTTGTCACCCGCCCAGTCCGTCGGGGTCTGCGTCATTACCCTGACAATCCTCTCGCTGACATCTTTCGGGAGGGTATCCTTGAACTCTCCTCTGAGCCAGCTGCGGACCGTTGAGTCGCTCCACAACGTCCCCTTAAGATTAGCATGCTCGGAATTTCCCCAAAATCTGAAGTCGGGAGTCTCGGAGTCGTACTCCCGTATGTCAACAAAATTCTCTGCCAGGAGCAGAGCACATTGCTTCGGCCCCTCACCCTGGATGTTCTTCTTTTCCACGCCGAGCACCCACCACCAGTGAGCGCCGATCTTGACCACCGGCAGCTCCGTTGCATCCCATCCCTTCCCGGAGCCGTCCAGCGTCCGTGTGAGGATCCACTTCTGGACTTCTCCCACAGTCAGGTTGGGGCGGGCGCGGTGCTCTGTCGTCCACCTGCTTCCCTCGGGCCGGTCGAGTACCTGCTCGGCGCGGGCGCCCAAGGTGAGGTAGAGCCCGAGACGCCCGGCTGTTTGGTCGTCCGTCTCGCCCTCGTTGGCGCGGAGCGTCACGCCTTCACGGGCCTGCCGGAGAATCGTGACGCCAAGCTCGCGGTACCGAACCTCGGCACCGTCGGACAGCTGACCTTCGCCGCGGAAGAGGTACAGCACCTTCTTCCCTACAGCCGATGCCCTCCTCTGCTCCGGCAGACGTCTGTCCTCGTCGTCAGGCCAGTCCTGGTTGGTGCACAACCACTCGTGGACCGTCGGATGGAACGCCTGGACCGCCGACAGGACGGCCACCACCTCGGGCTGGAACCACGGCAGCTGGCCTTCTTCGGTCAGTGCCGCCCGGCTCAGCTCGTAGTTGACGGTGAAGACGTTGCTCAGGCGGACCGTCTCCCGCACCGAGGCCGACCGGTCTGCCAGGACCGCTTTCATCAGGTCAGCCACCTGCTGCGCCACGCTGGACCAGGTGCTGTCAGGCTTCTCGAACCGTTCCCGTAACGTCTCGACCAGGAACTGCCCGTACTGCTCTTCCTCCAGCGGCGGGACGTAGAACGGGTAACTGATGATCTTGGCGAGGCGGTCCTCCCCCAACCGCTCCGAAGCCGATCCTTGGTCTGCCACCTTGGGCTGGCCGTCGCCGTCCTGCTGGTCGCGGAGCTTAGCCGCGTTGACCCCGATGACAAAGACGCACTTGGTCTGGTCGAGGTACGTTTTGATATCGTCCAGCAGGCGTACCGCCACCTTGTCGTCGCAGCGGTCGAGGTCGTCGACGAAGAAGACGATGCGGCCCTTCCGGTTGCGCCGGGCCAGCAGGCTGACGATCTCTCGGAACGCCTCCTTCTTGCGCACCTGGTCTTCCTGGACGGCGAACAGATCCCGGTTGACCTTCTCGGCCGACATGCGCAGGGCTGCCACCGATGCGCCGACACGCGGCCCGACGCCCTCCAACGCCGGGCCGATCGCGTCACGCAAGATCCGGAACCACTTACGCATCCGCCACCGGTTCAGCCACGACGGGCGCAGCAGCCGACGGGCCTCCTGGAGCATGGCCACCGCTGGGTCGGTGTCGGCCTGGTGCTCCCAGGCGTTGAACCACACCGTGCCCCGGTAGTCACGGACCTCATCGTCGTGGAGCGTCGCGCCGTCTCCCACCGGGACGGGAACACCCCTGGGCGGCCCTGGGACCGGCCCGGCATAGATCCGCCCCTCCGGCCCGAAGAACCCGTCGGTCTCCAGCCGCTCGCGGACCGCCAGCATGATCGAGGACTTGCCTGACCCCCACCCGCCGTACACACCCAGCGTGAACGGCGGCTTGACGGTCTTCACGATGTGGACGATGCGTTTGACCACGTCCTCCCGGTTCAGGACGTCGTCCACTGTCGGGCTGTCGTTGCGGACCAGCGCGAACTGACCACCCGTGTCGGACGACTCCGCCATACCACGCTCCCGCACCGTAAACGACGTTACCCGGCGGCGAGCCTAGCAGGGCTAGGCAGTCACTTCCTGTAGGGCGCGAGTGAGGGGGCGTCCGGGGTACCGATGTTAGCGCCGCTGGCCGACCGCTACCTCGCCCTCAATGCCTCGCGGCAGGCTTCTGGGGTTTGTGCTGCTGGTCTGGGGTTTTAAACCCCAGACCAGCAGCACAAACCCCAGACACCTCACGGGCGGCGACCGGCGAACCAGTCCTGGAGGAGGGCGATACGGGACTCGATCTGGACGGCCGACGCCTGGGGGACCTCGGGGCCGCCGCAGCGACGGCGCAGCTCGGTGTGGACCTGGGCGTGGGGCTGGCCCGAACGACGGGACCAGGCACCGACCAGGCGGGACAGGTCCTTGCGCAGCGAGGCGATGCGGCGGTGCTCGGCCGGGGAGATCGCCGGTGCGGCCTCTGTGGGGCCGCCGGAGCGGCGGCGGGCGGCCACCTGGTCGGCCTGCCGTCGGCGGAGCAGCTCGGAGACCTGCTCGGGCTCCAGCAGGCCCGGCAGGCCCAGGAAGTCCAGCTCTTCGTCGGAGCCGACCTGGGCGCCGGTGCCGAACTCGCCGCCGTCGAACAGGACCTTGTCGAACGCGGCCTCGCCGCCCAGGGCCTCGAACCGGCCGACCAGCCCGTCCGGGCCGACCTCGTCGGGAGCGGACCGGTCGGACAGCGCCTCGGCCAGCAGGGCGTCCGGGTCTTCGTCCCGGCTGCGGCGGTCCAGGGCGTGGTCGCGCTCGACCTCCAGGGACCCGGCCAGGGTCAGCAGCCCCGGCACCGACGGCAGGAACACGCTCGCGGTCTCGCCGCGGCGTCGGGCCCGGACGAACCGGCCGACCGCCTGGGCGAAGAACAGCGGGGTGGACGCGCTGGTCGCATACACCCCGACGGCCAGCCGGGGCACGTCGACCCCTTCGGAGACCATCCGCACCGCGACCAGCCAGCGGTCGTCGGAGGTGGTGAACTCCTCGATCCGGTCCGACGCCCCGGCGTCGTCCGACAGCACCACGACCGGGGACCGGCCGGTGATGCGGGCCAGCACCCCGGCATAGGCCCGGGCGTCGTCCTGGTCGGTGGCGATGACCATGCCCCCGGCGTCCGCGACCGTCCGGCGCACCTCGGTCAGCCTGGTGTCGGCGGCCTGGAGCACGCTGGCGATCCACTCCCCACCCGGGTCCAGGGCGGCGCGCCAGGCCTGGGCCGTGATGTCCTTGGTGGCGGGTTCGCCCAGCTGGGCGGTGAGCTCGTCCCCGGCCCGGGTCCGCCAGCTCAGGGTGCCGGAGTAGGTGAGGAAGATCACCGGCCGCACCACCCGGTCCACCAGGGCCTGGCCGTACCCGTAGGTCACGTCGGCCACGGAACGCAGGATCTGGTCTCCGTCAGGTTCGTAGCGCACGAACGGGATGGCCGCGGTGTCCGAGCGGAACGGGGTGCCGGTCAGGGCCAGGCGGCGGGTGGCACCGGCGAACGCCTCACGGACCGCGTCGCCCCAGCTCAGCGCGTCCCCGGCATGGTGGATCTCGTCCAGGATGACCAGGGTCGGCGCGGCGGCGGTGCGGGCGGCGTGCAGCGCGGGCTTGCTCGCCACCTGGGCATAGGTGACGACGACCCCGTCGAAGCCCCGGCTGTGGCGGCCCTGGGCGTTGGTGAACGCCGGGTCCAGGCCGATGCCCGCGTGGTGGGCGGCGTCGGCCCACTGCCGTTTCAGGTGCTCGGTGGGGGCGACGACGGTGACCCGGCGCACCGTCCCCGCGGCCAGCAGCTCGGCGGCCACCCGCAGCGCGAAGGTCGTCTTGCCCGCCCCGGGGGTGGCGACCGCGAGGAAGTCCCGACCGTCGTGCGCCCGGTACACCTCCAGCGCGTGGGCCTGCCAGGCCCGCAGCGCCCCCGCCGTCCCCCACGACGCCCGCGCCGGGAAGGCGGGCGACAACCCCGCCGCACGGGCGACAACCGGGTGCCCGTGGTTGGGCCCGACGTGCGACCGGTGGCCGTGCCCCGCGCTCTCGTCGCTCCCGCTCCGCGCACCGGCTGCGCCGCTGAGCAGGGCCTCTCGCGCCGTGAGCCCACCCTCGGACGAGGCCGCGCGCACGCTCGTCTCGTGCCCCCACAAGGTGTCGGCCGACGACCCCGGGCGGTGCCCCGCGCTCACTTCCCGCCCGAGCCGCGGCCGAAGCCCCAGCGGCGACCCGAGCCCCCGCCGCTGTCGGCTCCACCGTCGTCGTCCTTGCCGCCGCGCATCCCTTCCAGGATCGCCTTGCAGGCCGGGCAGACGGGGAACTTCGACGGGTCACGACCCGGCACCCACACCTTGCCGCACAGGGCGATCACCGGCTTGCCGCTGAGCGCGGACTCCAGGATCTTCTCCTTGCGCACGTAGTGGGCGAAGCGTTCGTGGTCGCCAGGCTCCAGCTCTTCGCGGGTCTCGGTGCGCTCCAGCACCGAGGTCGCCGCGTCCGGTCCCGTCGGGCCGACGGGCCCACCGGGGCCCAGAGGGTCGTCAGGACCAGGGTTGGTCATCGCCTCGAACGTCATGCCCGGGAGTCTACCGGCGTACCGGTCGGCAGCACCGACCCGCCCCGTCGCTGACTCTCCTCCGCCTTGCGCTGCATCCCGCCGCGGACCGACGACAACGACGAGCGACGCACCGCCCGCCCCTTCCCTCACTGACCCTGTCAGAGTGGTCCGATACGCGTGTCGCCCACGTGGCCGGGACATCGGTGCGTACGTCGCGGTGAGCTCGTTGATCATGGTGCCCGCCCCGGGATTCGAACCCGGACCGTCGCGAGTCTGAGTCGCGTGCCTCTGCCAGTTGGGCCAGGCGGGCCAGCGCCGCTCCCGGCCACCGGGGGCGGACGGTCGCGGTGGTGCTCTCGGCCGGACTCGAACCGGCACTGTCACGGATCTCGGCCGTGTCCCTCTACCAGATTGGGGTACGAGAGCGCGATAATTCTATTCTTTTCGCACGCAGAAGACAGCACGAAGGGACGACGGTAATGCAGAAGGCGCACACCGCCCGACGAGCAGGACAAGACGTCCGGTTTGTCGCGACGTTGTCCAGAACAGCGAGAAGGGCTGCTCCTTGATGTCAGGAGCAGCCCTTCTCGTGCGCGGCACAAGCCAGCGCTACACCGGAACGGTCCTGACGGCCGATAGCCCACCCAGGCTCCAGGCCACGTCGACAACCCGAAGAAGGAAGTCTTCACGCAGGTCAGATGCCACTGGGAAGCAGTTCCCGAACGCAGCGCCACAGACAGTACCGACGCGCATGGCACCTCCTCTCCGCTCTACCACCGGACCCGCAACGAATCCAGGTGAGCCTGATCGACTTCCGCGACTTCTCGCGGCTAACGACAAGTACAGTAGCAGGGGCCTCGACGACGCGGCAAGCATATTTCTGCCCAACGTCCCGACGCGCCGCAGAACTCGTTCATCGGCCGTCGCGCGCCCAGCCCAGGGCGCCACGGAACTGCACCGACCGGGACGCTACCGTCACGCCCGCCTCGACGGCAGCCAGCGGGTCGGCACCCCGTGCCAGCGCCGCGGCTACAGCACCGTGCAGCACGTCTCCGGCCCCGAGGGTGTCGACCACCGGCACCGGCGGCGGGTCGATCTGGCTCACCGCACCGTCGGCGGTCCGCACCCGCACCGCACCGGCACCCCGGGTCTGGGCGACCACGGCCGGGCCGAGCGCCGCGACCGCGGCGAGCAGGTCAGCACCCCCGCGAGCGGGGCCACAGGTACCCGGCCCGTCGTGCATGGGCAGGTGGAAGTCGGCGGACAGCACGGCCACGTCCACATGGGCCAGCAGCCCCTCCAGGCCCGGTTTCCAGCTGCCCCCGTCGGCCAGCACCGTGGCACCGGCGGACCGGGTGGCCAGCACCGTGGCGGCACCCAGGTGGTGACCGTCGACCAGGACGACATCGCCCGTCCCCGCGGCGAGCACGTCGGCGGCAGCCACAGACAGGTCCGGCGCGGCGCCGGCGTTACGCGACACCACGGCCCGGCTGCTCCCGGTGACCAGCACCGCCGACACCGGGAGCAGTCCGGCGGCATCGGGTGCCAGGTCGACCATCTCGACCCCGGCATCGACCAGCCCGGCCCGCACCAGCCCGGCCACCGCCCCGGTACCGAGCGCGGTGACCAGCCGCACCTCCACCCCGAGCGCCGCGCAGGTCGCCGCCGCGTTGGCCGCAGGACCGCCGAACGCGGTCCACCCGTCGTGGGCGACGACCTTCTCGTCCGGGCCGGGCACCCGGTCGACCACCTGGACCACGTCCAGCGTCGTCAGCCCGACGCACACCACCGACCCCATGACCAGCCTCCGCCTCGACCTCGTTGCGCCGCCCGGCCACCATGCCCGAGAATCGGGCCCGAGAACGACGGTGCACGACCTGCACCCCGTCCGACACTACCGAGGGCCGGAGATGGACGTCACCACAACCCAGGTCGCCAGAGGTCTCCACTTCGTCTACACCACGCTGGCGAACTGGGTGGTCCTCACCGACGGCGACGAGGTCGCCCTGATCGACTGCGGGTACCCCAAGCACCTGCCGCAGATACGGGCGTCGGTCCGCGCGGCCGTCGGGCACGACGCACCGGTACGCACCGTGCTGGTGACCCACGCGCACGCCGACCACATCGGCACCGCGGCCCGCCTGGTGGCCGAGGACGGTACCGTGGTCCGCTGCTCGCCCGCCGAGGTGGCCGGGGTACGACGCGAGGAGAAGTACCAGGTCAGCATCGGCGAGATCGTCCGGCACCCGCGACCTGCGGTGCTGCGCTGGGCGGCCCGGGCGGTCCGGGCGGGCGGGCTGCGCGACGTCGCGGTGACCGCCGTGACCGCGCTCGACGGTCCGCTGGTGGTGGCCGGGCACCGGGTGGAACCGCTGGACCTGCCCGGCCACACTCCCGGTCACCTGGCGTACTGGCTGCCCGACGCCCGGGTGCTGGTCAGCGGCGACGCCCTGGTCACCGGGCACCCGCTGACCGGCGTGCGCGGCCCGCAGCTGCTGCACCCCATGTTCCACCAGGACTGCGACCGCGCCGTCGAGTCCCTGGACCGGCTGACCGACCTGGACCCGCGCTGGGTGCTTCCCGGGCACGGTCGCATGCTCGTCGTCGGCGGCGCCTACGACGGCGAGCCCGGCTGGCGGCTGCCGTCGGGCGAGCCTGTGGAGCACTGCGGCGGGCACGTGGCCGCCGACCTGGCTGCGGCCGTCCACCAGGCGCGCGGCAGGTTCTGACGCCTGACCTGCTGCTGGCCGCATCCGGTCACGGCGGCTCTCGTCCGGCCCGTCCCCGGTGCGGTCCGGGGCCAGACAATACTTGTCAGATGGACAAGAAGGAGTTAGAGTGGTTCTTGTCGTCAAGACGAAAACAGGAGCCTCTCATGTCGACCATCACGTCGTACCCGTTGCTGCGCCACCTCAAGGCGGCACCGACCTCCCACGTCATCCACCTCGTGCGCGGACGCACCCGGCACGCCGGTACGGGACTGGCCTTCTGGTACCGCCCCCTGACCGCCGCCCTGTCGGAGGTCCCGGTGGACGACCGTGAGCTGCCCCTGGTGGCGCACGCCCGCACCGCCGACTTCCAGGACGTCACCGTCCAGGCCACCGTCAGCTACCGGTTCTCCGACCCGGCGCTGGCCGCCGAGCACCTCGACTTCAGCATCGACGCCCGCACCGGTACCTGGACCGGCACCCCGCTGGAGCAGGCGTCCGGGCTGCTCACCGAGCTGGCCACCGGGCACGTCATGACCACCCTGGCCACGACCAGCCTGGTCGAAGCCGTCACCTCGGGCGTCAGCCGGGTGCAGGAGGCGGTGACCACCGGCCTGGTCGACGACGCGCGCCTGGCCGCGACCGGGCTGACCGTGCTGGGCGCCCGGATCGGCTCGGTGCGCGCCGACGCGGACCTGGAACGGTCGTTGCAGACCCCCGCCCGCGAGGCCGTCCAGGGCGAGGCCGACAAGGCCGTCTACGAACGCCGGGCGCTGGCGGTGGAGCGCGAGCGGGCCATCGCGGAGAACGAGATGGCCAACCGGATCGAGCTCGCCGCCCGCGAGGCCGAGCTGGTGCGCCAGGAAGGCGCCAACGCCCAGCAGCGCGCCACCGAGGCCGCCGCTGCCGCCCTGGTCGAGGCCAACGCCGACGCCGAGCGCACGGCGGTGCTGGCCCAGGGCCGGGCCACCGCCGCCCGGCTGAAGGGCCAGGCCGAGGCTGAGGCCGCACGCGCCCTCGTCGCGGCGCACGCCGGGGCCGACCCGCGGGTGCTGATGATGCTGACGGTGCGCCAGCTGGCTGGCGACCTGCCGTCGATCGGACAGCTCACGCTGACTCCCGACCTGGTCACCGGGGTCCTGGCCGGACTGCTCGGCGGGGCCGGCCCAGGCGGACGCCCGGAGTCGAGGCCATGACGTCGCTGCCGCCGCGGGTGGTCGTCGTGCACCGCCGCACCGAGCTCACCGAGCTGGTCGAGCGCCACGGCACGCGCGGCCAGGCGGAGTTCTTCCTGCGCACCCGGGGCCGCACCCTGGCCGCCGTGCAGGCCCGTCACGACGCCCAGGCGCAGGCCCTGCTGGCGGTCCGGGCAGTGGTCCCAGCCCAGTGGCGCAGCGGCTCCGTGGAGCGCGACGACCTGCCCCGGTTCGGTTTCGAGCCCGGCGACACCGTGGTGGTCGTGGGGCAGGACGGGCTGGTCGCCAACACCGCCAAGTACCTGACCGGCCAGTCCGTCCTCGGGGTCGACCCCGAACCCGGCCGCAACCCCGGGGTGCTGGTACGCCACCGCGCCGACGACGCGGCCCGGCTGCTGCCCAGCGTCGTGGCCGGGACCGCCGAGGTCCGTCCCCGGACCATGGTGGCGGCCGAGCTGGACGACGGACAACGGCTGGTCGGGCTCAACGAGGTCTACCTCGGGCACCCGTCCCACCAGTCGGCCCGCTACCGGCTGGCCGCCCCCGGTGGCGAGGCCGAGGCGCAGTCGTCGTCGGGGCTGATCGTGGCGACCGGTACCGGGGCGACCGGCTGGGCCGCGTCGATCCGACGGGAGCGTCGCGGTGGGCCCACGCTGCCGACCCCGGCCGAACGCTCCTTGGCCTGGTTCGTCCGCGAGGCCTGGCCGTCGCCGAGCACCGGGACGCGCGCCACCAGCGGCCGGCTGGACCGCGGCGACCGGCTGGAGGTGGTGGTCGAGTCCGACGCCCTGGTGGTGTTCGGCGACGGGCTGGAGTCGGACCGCCTCACCGCGTCGTGGGGACAGACCGTCTGGCTGATGGTCGCCGACCGTTCCCTGCGCCTGGTCGAACCTGAGCACACCCCTCGGACGCTGGAGTCTCGCCCCGGCGTGAGGGGCTTGCAGCGCCAGGCGATCTCAGTACGGTGAACGGGTGACCGCACCTATCGACCCCACCACCACCGCAGCCTGGCAGAACCTCACCTCCCACCGTGACGAGCTGGTCCCCGACCTGCGGGGCTGGTTCGCCGACGATCCCGGCCGCGCCCAGCGGCTCACCTTCACCCTGGGCGACCTGCACGTCGACCTGTCGAAGAACCTCGTCGTCGACGAGACCCTGCGGCGGCTCGTCGCGCTGGCGGAGCAGGTGCAGGTACCGCAGCGCTTCGCCGCGATGCTGGCCGGGGAACGGATCAACGTCACCGAGGGCCGGTCGGTGCTGCACACCGCGCTGCGCCGACCACGGGGGACGCTCCCGCCGCTGGTCGTGGACGGCCAGGACGTCGACGCCGAGGTGCACGCGGTGCTGGCCCAGGTCTACGCCTTCGCCGAGCAGGTGCGCTCTGGGGCCTGGACCGGGGTGACCGGGCAGCCGATCGCGACGGTCGTCAACATCGGTATCGGCGGGTCCGACCTGGGCCCGGTCATGGTCTACGAAGCGCTGCGCCCCTACCTCGCCGAGGGTCTGGCCTGCCGGTTCATCTCGAACATCGACCCGTCCGACCTGGCCGACACCGTCGCGGACCTGGACCCGGCGACGACGCTGTTCATCGTCGCGTCCAAGACCTTCTCCACCCTGGAGACCCTGACCAACGCCCGTCTGGCCCGTGAGTGGCTGCTGGAGCGCCTGGTCGGCGACGGCCGGGTACCGGACACCGAGGAAGCCCGGGGGCAGGCGGTCGCCCAACATTTTGTCGCGGTGTCCACCGCGCTGGACCGGGTGGCCGAGTTCGGCATCGACCCGGCCAACGCCTTCGGCTTCTGGGACTGGGTCGGCGGGCGCTACTCGGTGGACAGCGCCATCGGCACCGCCCTGGCCGTGGCGCTGGGCCCGGAAGCCTTCGAGGACTTCCTGGCCGGTTTCCACGCGGTCGACACCCATGTGGCCACCCAGCCGCTAGAGCGCAACGTCCCGGTGCTCATGGGCCTGCTCAACGTCTGGTACACCAACTTCCTCGGGGCGCACACCCATGCGGTGCTGCCCTACGCCCAGCACCTGCACCGCTTCCCTGCCTACCTGCAGCAGCTGACCATGGAGTCCAACGGCAAGTCGGTCCGCTGGGACGGCTCCCCCGTGACCTGCGACACCGGCGAGGTCTTCTGGGGCGAGCCCGGTACGAACGGCCAGCACGCCTTCTACCAGCTGATCCACCAGGGCACCCGACTGGTCCCCGCCGACTTCATCGCCGTGGCCAACCCGGCCCACCCGCTGACCGACGACGCCACGGACGTCCACGGCCTGTTCCTGTCGAACTTCTTCGCCCAGACCCAGGCGCTAGCCTTCGGCAAGACCGCCGACGAGGTCCGCGCCGAAGGCACCGACGAGGCCATCGTCCCGGCTCGGGTGTTCACCGGTAACCGTCCCACCACGTCGATCCTGGCCCCCGCCCTGACCCCGTCGGTCGTCGGCCAGCTCATCGCCCTGTACGAGCACATCACCTTCGTCCAGGGCGTGGTCTGGGGCATCGACTCCTTCGACCAGTGGGGCGTCGAGCTGGGCAAACAGCTGGCCCTGCAGATCGCCCCCGCCGTCGCCGGGGACGCCGCGGCCCTGGCCGTCCAGGACCCGTCCACCCGCTCCCTCATCGAGACCTACCGGGCCATGCGCCGATGAACCGTCCGGTTCCCGCCGAATACGCTCGTCTCGTCGACAGGCAGGCAGGCAGGGGGTGGGGGGGGGGTTGGGGCGCCGCGTGGGGGGGGTGCCCCCTCCCCCGTGCGCGGGGCGCACCGCACACCACCCCCCCCCC
>Ga0099364_10000424_pt1 | contig 70759 bp, 67 predicted proteins | sample TergutTh196P3_FD_73070 | JGI IMG/M metagenome (GOLD analysis project Ga0099364, IMG submission 73070) | Microcerotermes parvus P3 segment gut microbial communities from Pointe-Noire, Republic of the Congo - Th196 P3 | ecosystem: Host-associated > Arthropoda: Insects > Digestive system > Gut ... | reverse complement strand
GGAGGCTCTAAAACATGGGAAAGCCGTTGACCTTCTTCTTGATGAGATAAATAAACTCAGGAAGGAACGTACCGAAATAGACAAACAGATTGAACATGAGCTAAAACAGCGCCCTATTTTAACCGCTCCTGTAATCAAGATGTTCATGGAAAAATTCAAGTCTGGTGATGTTCATAGTATGAAGCACAGAATAGCTCTCGTAGATACGTTCGTAAACAAGATTTACCTCTATGATAAAAAAATAACTATCCTGTATAACGTACAGGATAGCAATTCAAATTTACTGCTTGACGAAATTGATATTTCTGAGGGTTCGTCTGAGGTACAAATGGTGGAGATAAGGGGATTCGAACCCCTGACCTCTTGAATGCCATTCAAGCGCTCTCCCAACCTAATAGGTTACACACCCCACAAAAAATCGGCTACACACTAACCATTTTTTATTAACACACCATACAAAACTGCTCGTATATAACAACTTATCTCCACCTCGTAATCGTTCCGTACATATTCATATGTATACTCCTAAAAAATTGTTATACCAATACTTCCTCTTGCCGAGCGGCTCGTGCTTCTTCCGCGTGCATTTCGGCAATTACCAACCTACGACGCATATCTTCTTTACGTTCTTCTCTTGTTGCATTTTTCAAACGTTCGTAATTCCACTGCCTAAGCTTATGGATATCGTCAATCGTAAAATCATCGCTTATTTCAGGCTTGGGAATTTCATGTATCATTTTCGTCATCTCCTTCATTATTCTAAAAGCATCGGGGGAGCGTATATAAGCAAATTAGGATAGCCTTCTTTAGCCGTGATAACTTTGACTCCGTTGATCATTTTATGGTTTACGATGAGCCCGAAATTCCATGAAACAATTACGTCACATCCGCTTATTATGGCGGCGGCTATATGCAGACAATCATCAAAACTACTTTTTTTCAAAATGCCCAAATCAATAAAGCGTTCCGCAATATCAAAGATTCTGTCGTAATTTCCAACTTCAATCATGCTGTATTCAATTTCATCAAGATAACCAAGCAGAATGTTTCTTTTTATTTCATTGCACTGGTCTATTTCCACCTTTACGACATCCGAAATGACAACCTCAAATTCGCCAGCCCTTATTTTTTCCCAGAGTTTATGACTGTAGGCCATTCGTTCCGGCGAATCATTCTGGTCGAGAAGGCTTATCACTGATGAATCAAGGTAAATTTTCAATCTCTCCACAACTGTCTCACCGCCTTTTAATCGAACCCTCTGGGATTGCAATTTCTCGTAATACGCTTTAAAGAATTATTTTCTCAAATTCTTGCTTACCCGATTTTGTTACAGCATTCAGGGTTGCACACTAACGGCCTTTTCTTATGAAGCCACACAGAACTGCTCGTATGCAACATTAAACTTTATCTCCACCTCATAACCGCGCCTTACATCTACGCTGTCAATGAGATACGCTGCTATCATCTTTTGGGTTCCCTTCGTGCTGTTTTGAAAAACATCCGCCCAGCTAATCAGTTCTTTATATTGAGCCTGAATATCTGCCATGTGTTGCTGGCGGTTTTCAAATTCAGATTCGTACTGCTCTACTGCTGTAATCGCCGCCGCCTCTTTTTCCTTCGTCCGTTTTATTGACTCATTAAGAATATCAGAGTCAAATTTACTCTCACCATTTATCGCTTTGACTACTTCATCTTGCAAAGTCCTTAAAGCGTTCGTATGTTTCTTTAGTTCGGCCTTTGCGCCATTTAGCTTATTTATGCAGTTTGTCAGTTCGTTTTGATATCGTTTCTCAATTAATTCATTTTTCGATAAGCTCCGTATGTTTTTGAATAAGCCACATAGCACCTCAGTAATTATAGCGTCCAAGTTTTCCATACAATATTCCGTTTGTCCATCACATTCACGTATTTTCCGTGATTTATTATAGCACCTATAACGGACACGCTTTGTTTTAACCTCTGTACCATCAACTCTTTTGCGTGACTTCACATTGGTTGTTAAACAGAGCTTACCGCCACAGTGTCCGCAAAATGCGATTCCTGTCATTAGCGCTTCACTCTTCGTATTAAGTGGAATCCGACGTGCTTTTTCTTCTTCGTACTTCTTCGAGCGGTCAGTCCTAGCCATTTGTGCCCTCTCAAAGATATAATTATCAACTATCTGCAAGCTCGGAATAACTTCTGATAACGTTTCCCCGCTTTTCAACCTGCCAATATAGAGCACATTTTGTATCATTGCGAGAATACTGGAAAAACTGAATTGGTTTCCACTGTGATTGAAAATACCATTTTCAGTAAGATATTTTATTATGCGATGGATACCATAGCCCTCATGAACATATTTGTCGAATATCATTTTAACATTTCCTGCTTCATAGGGATTAACCTCAATATCGCCTACTTCCTGCTGCCTTTTGTTCATGCGGCCATTTTTTACAAGTTGATACCCGTATGGGACTATGCCACCGCGATAATACCCTTCTTTTACGAGCTGACTCATTCCTGCCTTTGTCCTTACCGATGTTTTTATACTTTCGCCTGACGCCAGCCAGAAACGAATATAATTCGTTAGCTTATCTTCATGGCTTTCAAACCGTTGCTGTCCTTCCGTTGCGCTCCATACCTCAATACCATGTCGAGCAAACCATTCCACAACAAATGGCGTTTCGCTATCAATGCGTCCAATTCTGTCGAACATATAGACAAGGAGGATGTCAAATTTTTTCTCAATAGCCGCCTTTCGGATTTCTTGTATGCAATCACGGTTTTTGGCTGAAACTTTAAAACCGGAAACGCCTTTTTCGTATAATTCATCAACGATTTCCCAACCCCGTTGTTGTGCAAAATCATGGCATACTTGTTTTTGCATGGGTATGTCGTCTTTTTCTTTATCAACTTGCCCCAACGTAGAAACCCTATATAAACAGTAAACTCGCTTCATGTGTGCCCTTACCTCCATGTTTGAATAGTATGAATAGTCAGCCTATTTTATGACGACCTGATTGTCCCATAAAAGAAGTATTTGCCTACGCTTTTTCAACAAAAGAGATATTTTTATTTTTTTCATTTATGTTATTCAGATATGATGAAATCAATATCTCCTTAACCAGCGTCATAATTTTGGAATCAGCGTCTACGTTCGGGAAATGGGCATTAACTTTTCTCCCATTTACCTGAATTTCAATTCGCTTGTATTCCAATTTATTCTCTACTGGCTCCAGTATGGGATTTGTCGCGGTCGTGGTCGCGTTATCCATTTGAGATTGACCGTGTAATGCTTCCATTCGTAACACACTCCTAAGCTTTCAGTTTTACGAAAGAAGCCACACGGCTCGAATGTTGTGTGGCGGGTCGGTAATATGATTAGCAAAAAACATACCGTATATTTTAATATTTACGCTCTTACCCTTACCCTTAACACCGACCGTCAGGCTTTTCTCGTATAGTGGTTTACGAAAAAAAATCAAATACTTACGCTCTTACCCTTAACGCCGACCGTCAGACTTTTCTCGCATAGTAAATTACGAAAAAAGGCAAAAAAATAAGACCCTTTGCAGGGTCTGAATTTTTAACATTTCACCCATTAGGTGAAAATTTATTACAGATAAATACTGGTTTTATAGAAAACGCATTGGAGATTTCGCGGAGGTGATCTTCTCCCGTATCGTCATCCGTGTACTTGCGCTGTCCTTTTGACATTGACTTGTTTGTAAGAAGTCCCCCTATCTGTCCATCAGAAGAAGGAACAGCAAGCTAAAAGAGCAAAAAATAAGACCCTTTGCAGGGTCTAAATTTTAATCATACATATTTCCGTGTTATACTATTGCGCTACGCATAGCTTCGCGTATCTCACGTACACGCTCAACGCTAAGACCGGTCAAATCAATGATTTCAAGCGAATCATATCCTTTGGATACCATCTTTTGGGCGGTTTCCTCTGCTTTAGCCGCCATTCCATCCATCCTTCCTCGTTCTCTTCCATATTCCTCAACTGTTTCAAGAATAATGTTACCCATTTTTAATACCTCCTCTAAAGCCGCTTTCAACTGAGATTGTTCAACTACTTTGTTCGCAAGCACGATAGATAGAGCATATATTTTACGCTTGCGGTCATCGTCAACCTGTAAATCTTTGATAAGTCCCATGCTTTCTTTGAATAGCTCGGTTGGGGTGAATTTTCGGCTATGGAATAAGGGCAAGTAAACTAATTCCAATTCATTTATCGGCCTACTTTCAGCTACATCCCTTTTTAGCCTGTCCAACATCTCATCCGCGTCTATCTTGGAACATTGTACGATAATAGGCTTAAAATTCAACTGCTCTGTGCGAATAGCCGTTAAGGTGGTCGGATTTTTTACAAATATTACTGTGATAAATTCTCGCTTATATACCCTGCTCAATCCGATATGATATCCACAAAAGCGAAGCACATCATCATTGGACAAGCCAACTTCTTCCTCAAAGTGCAGACCCCTTCCGTCCTGAGTACCGAAAGTTAAGTCGCTGAACTCGGACTTGATTTCGATTTCTACACTTTCTGTTCTCAACGGTTCTGTAATAGGGGCAATGCCTTTTAAGCCCAAAAAGTCCAGAGCCTTGTCTTTGAACAGTATCATAGCTTCTTTGAAAACTGGGTCGTAGTTCCGATGGATTCCCTCCATACATAATTGCCCCTCTCCTGTTCACAATTATTTTACCGCGTATGCTCCGCTTCTGCAATCTTACTCATAATATTAACAAAAAATGTTTAAAGATTGCAATAGAGAGGCTTTTTCCTCCTGAGTTTACCCTTACTATATTCTGTCGGTTACTGCGCTTTTGCTTCGCTTACCATTTTATAAAAGGTGTTGCGTTTAAGGTTCAAGCGGGTCATGGCTTCTTTACCCGTGATTTTACGGCTGTTATACAGGCTGTACACCTCATTCCAGTGATCAGGGCGGTCTATTTCTTTGCGTCCCTTAAATTTGCCCTCTTGCTTGGCTATGGCGATTCCTTCTCGCTGGCGTTCAAGTATGTTTTCGCGCTCGAAAGTATTTATTGCGGCTATCATAGTTAGCATAAGTTTTCCGGTGGGCGTTGATGTATCCAGCGATTCCTTTAAGCTGATCAGCTTTACACCACGCCTGTTGAGCCCATCGGTGATGTCAAGCAAGTCCTTTGTGCTTCTTGCGATTCTCGAAAAATCCTTTACATAGACGGTATCACCTTCCCTGACGTATCCGAGTAATTCTTTTAATAGCTGCCTGTTGGTGTCTTTTGCGGAGATTTTCTCAATGTATATTTTGTACAAGTCCAAGCCCTTGAACGCCTCTAATTGCCGGGCTTCGTTTTGCTCTACTGTGGAAACCCTGACGTAACCAACTTTCGTTTTGTCGGTGGCTTCCTCATTCGTTATTATCCGGCTGCCGTTTTGGTTTTTCATTATGTATCCCCTTTCCATTATTCACCTGAAAAGACGATATCATAGTGTTTATTTGAAATCAACGACGTTGCCAAACGTTTGTTTATAAATTTAAAATCAATTTCAGATAAATAATGTATTAGGGGCGTTCACACCTGTCAGCGGGTTTGTCTGTACTATAGTCTATTCCAACAACTCCATGACAAATAAAAGGGTGTAAAAATGAAATATAGCGAATTTTATCAAAAAACGTAGCGAATATATTAACTTGAAGCAACCACTGCACGAGTTTGGTTGTTGACTTGTCTCATACCCTCTTCACTTATTTTCTCTATTATAGTGTAGCGGCTCACGCTATCTGAATACTTTATTAACAAGCGCGTTGAACTCTTGATAGGGTTCGTACATTTTGAGTGAAGCAAGGCAATCTCGCAATCCCATATAATACCAACCCTGCTCTTTTTTATCCGACACGTTAAACCTTTCCCATAGTTTATTGCCAATAGCGTCAAAGTCACGGTTGATAGCCCTCATATTAGATAGCTTATCCGCAAGGCATACAATTTTTTTGTCCTCGTTGTCTAACTTCCGAAGTTCGTCAAGAGTATGCTGTTTGCGTTCTTTCCAACTTTTGCTTTTATCCTCGCTTTGAAAAAAGACAAGGTCGGCAACCCTTTCGTTGAACATAGCCGCAATGCTATCATAACTCATATGTGAATCCTCTGCTACGTCATGGAGTAAGGCGGAACAAATCAAGTCAGGGTCGTACTTAATCTGTGACACGATTACAGCGGCTTCCATAGGATGGAGTATATAAGGTATGTCCGTACCCTTACGCTTTTGGCTTTCGTGCGCCACTGTGGCAAACATGATAGCTTTATTAATCATTTTGCTGTTTCACTGCAATCAAGTTTATTACAGTACGGACATTTGTTTTGCGCGTTGACTTTTGGATAATTGTCCTGAAAATCTTTGAAATGTATTCTACGGGTTCAACAATGGCTGAAATTATCCGTTATCTAAATAGCCAAAAAATCAAAACTTCATACGGTAACGAATTTAATAAAAACAGCATAAGACGTATACTTATGAACAAGCGGTACATAGGAATTTATACATACAAAGACAAAGCATTTCCTGATCTTATTCCCCGCATAGTTCCTGATGATTTATTTTATGAGGTGCAAAGGATGATACAGACAAAAAAGAAAGCCCCTGCAAGAGCAAAAGCAGTAGAAGAATATATCCTTACTACAAAGTTATTCTGTGGGCATTGTAAAGCGGCCATGACGGGCATGAGCGGCACGGGCAAGCATGGAAATACTTATCATTATTATCAATGCGTAAATATCCGTAAAAAACAATGCGATAAGAAAACCGTTAGAAAACAATGGATAGAGGATTTAGTTATCAAAGAGACAATGAAGCTCCTAACGGATGAAAATATTGACCTGATAGTCCGTCAAGTTGTGGATTTATGCGAGAGAGAACAAAATTCTGAGACAATGAAAAGGCTTCGCAGATTGCAAAGCGAAAATGAAAAGGCTATAAATAACCTCATGGAAGCTCTAAAACATGGGAAAGCCGTTGACCTTCTTCTTGATGAGATAAATAAACTCAGGAAGGAACGTACCGAAATAGACAAACAGATTGAACATGAGCTAAAACAGCACCCTATTTTAACTGCTCCTGTAATCAAGATGTTCATGGAAAAATTCAAGTCTGGTGATGTTCATAGTATGAAACATAGAATAGCCCTCGTAGATACGTTCGTAAACAAGATTTACCTCTATGATAAAAAAATAACTATCCTGTATAACGTACAGGATAGCAATTCAAACCTATTACTTGACGAAATTGATATTTCTGAGGGTTCGTCTGAGGTACAAATGGTGGAGATAAGGGGATTTAAACAATCACATTAGACTTTGTGTTTACAGGATTGTTCAAGCTCGCTTTTAGTTTAGGGCACACTTTGGGGTACGATAATCGTAATATTTTTTCGGTCCCCCGTTTGGGGCTCGAACCAAAGATAAATACCCTCAAATCCAATGTGCTGGCTTTGAATAACTATTATTTCCAATGACAACTAAGTTTGGGAACTGAGATGAAGCCAAATGATGCTCTTTTATACGCTGATACTTAAAACCATTTTTTTTGCACGTATTCATAAGATTCTTGGCTTTAGCGTTAATAGGAAGAATAACTCGAATCCGAACTTTAGGGAATAGCTCTTTTACAGTTTCAAGCGCCGGAACAAGGTCGTTATCGCCAGAAATAAGATATATCGCATCGCAAATACCCAAGACGCAAGCCTTCAAAATACTGATTGCAATGTTCACGTCAGTCATCTTTTCTTCATGAATTAGAAATTTCTTTCCGCAATAGCCCTGAGAAGCGTTCGCAGCGCATGAGGAAGAACATCTGACGGGGCTGAATCGTTCTTTTTCTTGAAATTTGCCAAGAATAACCTTGCAACCCTTATTTTCGTTTATAAGCACATAATCGCTATGCCTCATTTGGCGCGCGCTGTTCCAATATGTATAAGCTGTGAAATAAAAAACTTCTACGAGTGTTTCATTTGGCAACATAAGCTTTTCAGAAAGCGACCATAAATCAAGCCACTTATATTTTTTGAAAGTTAAGTTATTATCAAGAGAGTGATATAAATTGAATCCATCTATGAAACACATTGCTCGCCTACGCAATTTATACACCACCTCCAAATAAATAAAAAAATCCCCGCGTCCAAACCTAAAAGGTTCGAGACCGCCGGGGGGCTATGGAGCTATACACCCCATAGGGCTTATTGAAAATAATTTTATCAAACTATTTATCAAAATGCAATGGCAGTTGGTGCTGCCCATGTCTTCAATGGCGGCGGTGTCTTCGTTTCTGGCTACATTGTCTCCTTCGACATCGGCGGCGTTTGCCCCGCTTTGTGGCTGAATCAGTGAAACAAGGGGACAGTGATTAGTGGTTAGCGTAAGTACCCTTTGGTATGGACAGTGAAAAGACTAAAAACAAAGGAAAATGCAGTCTTTCATTTATGGTTGTCTCAGATACGGGAACTCTCCATCTCGCCCATAATCTCCAACTCGCCAAGACTCTCCAACTTATTATTGATAAATGGAGAGTTTATGCTATTATGGGCAAACAGATTCAGAGGAGGCTTTTTATGATTGAAAATCAAAACGTCGAATTTAAGCGGGAATACAACGATAAAGTCAATAAAACCCTGCTCGCTTTTCTTAATACGGACGGAGGAAAGCTCTATCTCGGCATGGCCGACGACGGCGCTGTCCACGGGCTTGACGATGATATGGATGAGTGGTACAGGAAAACGGTCAACAGCTTTCGCGATTCCGTCATGCCCGACCCTACAGCGTACTTTAATGCCGAACCGAAGCAGCAAGACGGCAAATGGTATCTTGAAATATCTGTTGAGCGTGGCGCTGCCGTTCCCTATTGTTTTGTAAAATACGGCCTTGTTCCCGAAGGTGTTTGGGTACGCGCGGGAAGCAATACTGTTTCGGCAAGCCGCGAGCATATCCGACAGATGATTAAAGATAACGGCATGGGGCAGTTTATATCGGAGTTGTCGATAGAGCAAAATCTGTCATTCGATTACGCTGATAAAGTTTTTGCCGAAAAGGACGTGGCGTTCGGCGACGCGCAAAAACGGACAATGGGTTTGATTCGCCCGGATGGACGTTATTCAAACCTTGCTCTCATTCTCTCCGACCAATGCCCTTATACCACAAAAGCCGCGATTTTCGAGGGATTTAATAAAGGCACATTCAAAGACCGTAAAGAGTTCACGGGGTCAATCTTCAAGCAAATGGATGAGGTTCACGCCTATTTGCGTGTTTTCAACCGTGTCAACAGCACGTTTGAGGGCGTATATCGCGTAGACCACCCCGATTATCCCGAAATTGCCATTCGGGAAGCCTTTATTAACGCGATAATTCACCGAGATTATTATATTGAGGGCAGCGTCCTTGTCAGTATGTTTGACGATCGCATTGAGTTCATGTCGCTCGGCGGCATTATGCCCGGCGTAACCCGCGACTTGATGTTGGCGGGCGTGTCGGTGACACGGAACGAAAGGTTGGCGCAAATCTTCTACCGCTTGAACATCATAGAAGCGTTCGGAACAGGAATCCCGCGTATATTCGGTGAGTATGAAGAAAACCCCAGAAAACCTGAAATCCCTATAGTGGACGGTGGTTTCCTGCTCCGAATACCAAACCAAAACTACAGCATAATCCAGGCAAAAGCCAATTCTGCGCCCCGTGAGAAAAAGCTGATAGACGCATTCTCCGACACAGCTTTCTCAAAGGAAGATGCTGCCGAAGTATTAGGCATATCGGCAAGCGGAGCATATAAGCTGCTTGTACGCATGACCGAAAAAGGGCTGCTGAAAGCCATAAAGGACGGGAAACAATGGAGATACACCGTTATAGACAAACAATAAACGTTGGATAAAATAGGAACTGAATATAATTCCACATCTTAATTCCACCATGTTTACACGCTCCTAAGAATTTTCAGAAGCCTTACTATTAACGCTCTTTTGCTTTGCCTCAATTACCTTTAAGCCTTTTTCAAAAACAGACGCTAAAATATCAAGCTCACATTCTTCAAGATTATCGCTGTTTGAGATTTTTTTCACTATTTGTGTCATCGCTAATATAATTTCTTCTTCATTGAGCTTGTAAATTATTTGATTCCCTACGCTATTTTTATTTCCTTTTACGTAAGCTTTCATGTTTGCAGCATTTGTGTAATTATCTCCCGATGATTTTGCATGATTGGAGTTATCGGAATATCCAACGAGGTAATCTACTGAAACGGCGAAATGTTGCGCTATGATAATAAGAATATCAATGTTAGGCTCTCGCTCTCCAGATTCATAGCGCTGATACGAACGATCTGTAATTCCCAATGTTCCAGCTAATTCTCTTTGTGTCAAACTCCTTTCTGTGCGACAAATCTTCAAACGTTCCGGAAATAACGACATTTATATCACCTCATTAAAAATAACTTGACATGTCCATATAGGACATGTAAGATTTGGGTTATACGTCCATAAAAGACGCGACCAAAGGAGGCCATTAGATGAGAAAAAACTTGAAAAATGCCCGGCTTGTTGCTGGCAAAACTCAAGCGCAAATAGCAACTGCAATAGGTATTTCCAAACGAATGTATCAACACATCGAATTTGGAACTCGCGAAGGGAAATGTTATATCTGGGACAAATTGGAAGACTTCTTTCTAAACAAATACCCTCAGCGAAACCTGCGAATTAACGAAACACAACGCTAACTTTCTTGATTATATCAGTTTTCAAAAATAATTGTGGGAGAGTGAGAAAAATGTCGAAAAATTTGAATTTACCTGATTTTGCGCTCTTGACAATCAGAGATATAACCAGTTCCGCTAAAGAAGGACGCGTGGGCATATTACCTATAAGCCGGATAACGTGGCTAAAACTAATTGAACATGGTTTTGCGCCGAAAGGGCAGCAAATGATTGGGCGAACTCTTGGTTGGACAGTTCAGGAAGTTAGAGAAGTGGCAGAAAAAATATCGCGCGGAGAACTCAAACACTTAAAGCTTTGGGCTAAAAAATAAGAAAGGGTGTTAATAATTATTATCAAGAGCAGCAAAGATTCATCAGCAATGCCAGGCGAAGTTAAAAAACTTCGCTATTCACAGCAAATATGAATGAACATTGTGATTCTCCGTAAGAAATGAGGTTATGCTTATGAACAGCTCTGAAACATTAAAAATCAAGAATTGCCTCAAATCTTGGCATTTCTCAATAGACTCAAAAATATTGCTCACAACTCTTAACGGAAATGAAAAATTGCTCTACATAACGCTCTGCTCGTATCTATCGCCGAGCGGAGACACATGCTTTCCGTCAATAAAACGGCTCACTATGCAAATGTCGTGTTCGAGAAGAACTATTTTTCGCACGCTTCTTGAACTTGAAGAGAAGGGAATAATTGTCCGGCATGAACAATTTGCCGATAACGGGCGCCGGATTGTAAACCTCTATGAAGTTCACGAAATACCGGAGGAATATTTCATCCAACCCGAACCAGAAAAAGAGAAAAAACTCGAAAGACCAGAAATGCTTGAAAAAAGTGTATCTGTAGGGTCAAACATGGAGTCTCAAATTGAACCGGGGGGAGGGTGCCAATTTGACACCGGCTGCCAATCTGGCACAGGGATAGTGCCAATTTGGCACGGGGATAGTGTCAATATGGCACACAATCATTTACCAATAGAACATAAACCAAAAGAAATAAAACATACTCAGACCTTCGGTCTGAGCGCTGGCGCGGGGCACAACAAAAACGGAACTCCTATCGCAAAAACCATTCCACAATACCTCAACGAAGTTGCAGATTATTTCCTGCTCAAGACAGGGAGGGATAAACTTACAGACTCGGAAATAGAGACTTTAACTTCTCTTGGGCAAGCTTACACGCTTTCACGGATAAACCGCGAAATATCTGTTGCGGCAGAACGATTCAAAACACAAGGCAAGTCATTGAAACTGCTCAGAATGGACTACATTCAAGAAGCTCTGAAATATCAAAACTCGACAAAGAAAAAGCCAGAGCCAGTCATCAAAAAGAAGGAATCCGAAACTCTCGGCTTCACACTGGAAGACGTTTTGCAGGCTTATCGAATGGGTGGCGAAGACTCTGATGATTTGCCGATACTGTGTGAAATGTACCGCCTCTCAGGCGAGGACGTGAAAAAGGCTTTTGAGGTCTGTGGCATTAAGTATTTGATCAAGGAAGAGGCGGGTTAATTGTTTCCTATTGAAGAAAAACTTTTACATAACCTTGAACGAGACCTTGAGAGGTCAAAAAATTGCTACGCGACATGCCAAGGATTACAGAACTGTGAGCATGAGGGCTGGATTTCGTTTCTACCAGAGATTGCCTTCAAAGGAACACCTGAAGTTTTACCTGCCCGTTGCCAAGCGTTCTTTGATGAGGCAGAACGAAGGAAAAGACAGGAACAAACGGTATTTAAGCAGAAGCTAATCGAGGAGGCTGTCCGGTTGGGGCAACTGCCGGAACGCTTGAGGGACTACACGTTAGAAAGTTTTATAACTGACCGATTGCCCAATATAGTTGCTATCGCCAAGAAATTCGCGATAAAAGCGTTCCTTGATAACTCGTCAATAGTCTTTGCCGGCCCGACAGGCGTTGGAAAAACACACCTCGCCGTGGCGATCCTGAACCGTTCTTTGACGTTCAATAAGACGGGGTTATTTTTGCCGTTTGTGTCACTGCTAACCGATTTGAAAAACTCTTTTGAGACTGAAACAACGGGGAGAATTATTGAAGCGCTTCGTGCTACGGACTGCCTCGTATTGGATGATGTTGGGCAGGAAATGCAAACCAACTATTCAAGTGAGCGGCTCTTTGAGATAGTTGATTACCGTTGCAACAGGAATAAACAGCTTGTAATGACCACTAATTGCTTCAACTGGGATGCTTTGGAGAAGCGAATCGGGGAGCGCGGCCCGTATATAGTTCGCAGGCTGAAAAGTATGGGGGCGTTGATTTTAATTGACGTTCCAACATACAAATATACCAAAGGTTTTTGAAAACCTGAGGTGTAACGCAAATGGAAGATATTCTTACGAGAGCATTTAATTTGGGGGGATAAAATGTTTCATGGAGCGGCTTTGAAAGCTTGGAGAGAAAGACAAAATTACTCTAAATCGCATATGGCTAAATTGCTAAATTTATCAAAGGGACATTATGGGCTTCTGGAAAGAGGAATCAAGCAGCCAAGTACAAAAGTAATATCAGAACTGCTTGAATTAACAGGGCTTTCATCAGATGTATTTTTTCTAACTGATAGGTCGAATGCAATAAGCGTAGATTTTCTTAAATTTCAAGCTCGTTTTCTCGAAGCACAGCAGGAGAATTTGAACTTACGGAACACTGTTGTTTTAAAAGAAACAGAAATAGCAAAAGACAATGTGGTCATTTACATCCTTAAAAAGGCTATGAGTATTGCCAACAAAGCGGTTCAGAGAAAATACAGTATTGATAGATATGAAAATGAAATCATTAATTTCGCTAAAGAATCTGTACAAAAAAACGATATTTCATGCGATATTATCTGTCAGGCTTTTGGAATCAGCGTACATACGTTAAAAAAATGGATCGGGAAAGAAAAACTGCTATTTAGGTGCAGCTTCAATGAGTTTGAGCCAGTATACGCGGCGACACCGGAGCTTGCGGGAGAATCATTCAAATGTATTGATTGCTCTCATTTGCAGAATAAAAGCTGCAAGGGATTTGGGATAAACATTCAACACGGCACAGACAGCGAAATTAACGTTTTTAGCATTATAAACGACTTGATAAAGAAAGGGATAACCGAGAGGGGCGAACAACTGAAAATATTAAAAGAAAGGTATCACTTTGAAACCACAGAAGCGACATTAAATGAATATATCCGCAGACACAACAGAGGAGACCGCATTCCAGATAGTTTTACGTTCATGATTAACTGAGGAATTGACTTGAAAAATATATTTTCGGTCACGACAGATAAAAAAAGCCCAAGAAGGGAAAACAATCTCCAAACATTATGCTAAATCGTGTAGTTACTCAATACTTGTAAAATTGAACGTCCAATATTTAATCGTGGTATCTATAAACACCGATGTTCTTGTTAAAATATGCGAAGCCTTGAACTGCGGCATAAACGATATTATGGATATTATGCCGGACGACAGTGCGGAAGAAATCACTGAGTAAATGGAGTTGAGTGACATGGACGAAATCAACAACGCGATTATAACGCAAAACGATGAAACCGAATTTTACAAACAAGTGGCAGACTTGCTCATCGCCGCACGGAAACACGCCAAGCGACAGATTGACAACACCATCGCCATTACCTACTACGAAATCGGGCGTATGATTGTCGAGCGCGAACAGCAAGGTCAAAAGCGGGCACGGTACGGCTCGAAGCTGATTAAGGGTTTATCCGAATACCTAACCGAGTGCATTGGCAAAGGTTTTTCAGTTGTAAATTTACAAAGCATTAGGAAATTTTACCAAGTTTATGCGGAGTCAATTCAGCAGACGAGGTCTGCTAAATTAGAGAAAGAGCAATCACTGCCTGCTCTTTCTGAAAAAAATAATTATTTGATAAAAATTTTTGACGGCGATTTGCAAATACAGCAGACAGCGTCTGCTAAATTCGGATTGACATGGTCGCATTATCAAATTTTAATGCGCATCGAAAACGAGCAAGCACGGCGTTTTTACGAAATCGAAGCTGAGAAATTGCAATGGTCGGTCAGAGAATTGGGCAGGCAAGTCGGCAGTTCTTTATATGAGCGGCTCGCTTTATCGCGCGATAAAGATAAAGTGATGGAACTGGCGAAAGTCGGGCAGCTTGTCGAAAAACCGCGTGATATATTCAAATCTCCCTATGTTTTTGAGTTTTCGGGGCTTGAAGAACGGCCAGAATACAGCGAGAATGATTTGGAACAATCGCTTATCGACAATTTGCAAAAATTCCTGCTTGAACTTGGCAAAGGGTTTTTATACGAGGCGCGTCAAAAGCGGTTCACTTTCGACGAAAAATCCTTTTACGTTGACCTTGTGCTATATAACCGTCTGCTCCAATGCTACGTCGTAATCGACTTAAAGATTGATGAACTGAAACATCAAGAACCTTGGACAAATGCTGATGTACGTTAATTATTTTGACCGTTACGTGAAAGAAGATTTTGAGAAGCCAACGATAGGTATTCTACTGTGCAGTAAAAAGCACGATAACATCGTCGAGTTGACTTTGCCCAAAAACACGAACATCTACGCTTCGGAATACAGCTTGTACTTGCCGGACAAAGCATTGTTACAACGAAAACTCGCTGAATGGGTTGAAGAGTTCGAGGAAGCTCACGCAGGGAACATGTCTAATCACATCGAAGACGAAGATTGAATACATGGAGCGGTATAATGGTTAAGCCAAACGAAGTAAAAGCTAAGGCGCAAAAACTCGAAGAACAAAATTACAAGTTCAGGACATTCCTTAAAAACCGTGCCGACGATGAAGAATTGGACGCGCAGTTTTTATTGCTACACAAGGAACTGTTCACGGGTTACGACTGCTGTAAGTGCGCCAACTGCTGTAAAATGTACAGAATAACCCTCGATAACGATGAGGTCAGAAGAATAGCAGTGTTTATCGGTTCGACAGAAAACGATTTTATCGCGGAGTATCTGGTAATCGCGAAGCCGGACGATGAAAAGCCGTACAAAATCAAGGAAACCCCGTGTCCGTTTCTTTTTGAGGACGGGCGCTGCCGGATTCAAGACTGCAAGCCCGATGTTTGCACGGGATTCCCGTTTACCGACCAACCAGATAGACTGTCGAGTATGTACGGTATCATAGAACATGCGGAGGTGTGTCCCGTGGTTTTTGAAATACTCGAACGGTTGAAAGTGATGTATATGTTCCGGAACAGAACATAATCCATAAAAAACGAAGGAGAGTTTAACAATGGCAAGTCATCCGATTTATCAGTTTTACGCTGAACTGGACGATTACAAACCGAAAATATGGCGGCGCTTTCAAGTGGTTGACAATATAACCGTCGCGCGGCTTGGTTATATCACTCAAGTGTTGTTTGAAATGACGGCAAGCCACCTTATGGTGATTGAAGTGCCGGAAGGCGAAAATCGCCGTATTGCATGGAAAAATCAAAATGACGAATTACCGCAAGGCGCGTTCGGTGATGCTACTATGATGAGCAATACGATACGACGTTATGAAATTCCCGATGGAGAGGAACCGTTTGAAGACTTTCACCGCGATGCGCGTGTTGCCGATGCGACCCAAACCCGCCTTTGCCATGCAGTATCATATCCGAATGAGAAATTGAATTTCAATTATGACTTCGGCGACGATTGGTGGGTTTCATTGACGCTTGAAAAAGTGTTCACAGATAAGGATTTGCTTGGAAGCGAATTACCGCGTGTACTTGACGGTGCGGGGTTCGGCATCATTGAGGATGTAGGTGGTACTGGCGGACTTGAAGATTTGGCGAAAGCGTTCAAAAAGAAAAAGGGTGAGGATTACAGGCAGTTCAGCGAATGGCTCGGTGTAGAGGATATGGATATAACGGCGTTTGATATTGACGATATGAACTTCCGTCTGAAAAAGATACCGCGAATCTATAAGCAGTGCTACGAGGATAGATTAACACCGACGCAACAGTCGGTTGATTTGATAGAGCGAAAGTACCTGCACAAGAAGAAATGACAAGACGGTAGCCAATCAGCTCCTGATTTATACCGCTGACAAAGATAGTGGAATTTGCAGAATACATTGAGTTTGCTTATATTTTAGAGGAAGAATGAAACGAGGAACCGTTGTGAGTAAGAAACTTCATGGACATTACTGCCGAATATGCCAGCAGCACAAAGCGAACGAGAAATTTAGCGGACGTGGTCACGCGGCGCATATTTGCAAGGCTTGTGCCAAACGCGTAAACAAGCCGCCTGAAATAGTTCCAGAACCGTCAGTTTTTATTAACGTTGAGGATTTAGATGACTTTTGCGTTGACATAGACGATTTCCTTTTTCACGTTGACGCCGATATAGGACCGATAAAGCCTAAAAAGAAACGCAAGCCGAACAAGGCAAAACTGCTCCGTAGCGAGCAAAAGAAAAAAGCTAAAACGTTGTTAAGCAAATTGCTCAATGATGGAGATGTCGCTGTAGATGAGATAACGAAAGCGGTAAGCCAAGCGGGAATCCCGACCGAAGCGTTACGGCGGGCGAAAGGGTCACTCAGCATTCGAACTGTAGTTACAGAGAACGGCAGCGTTTGGCACTTATCTCCGCACAGGAAGCAACCTAAAAATGCTGTGGATACTAAGAACGCGGGAATATGATAATATGACACATGACACTGCTTGATTTTGTCTGAGTGGCTGACATAATTTTTCACGGAGGTCATACGGAGACCAAGCAATAAAAAAAGGTTTACGCTTATTCACGTAAACCCTTATTATCTCTTGAAAATACTGGCATCAAATAGAAATAATAAAATTCAGCTTTGATTGAGTATTAAACTGTGGCCGTGAACCGCTCCAGACAGTCGAACCAGACGGATGAATGCTTTTGCGTTGTTGTTCCGTTAAGCCAATCTGCTTTGCCACCGCCAATTGCCCTTAGCTCCGGGAATTTTTTTATGAAACCCGAAAGATCGGCTGAGAGGTGAACGCCACGTAGTAGAATGAACGGAAAGGGTGTGTCGGCACTCTGCGCAGAGCCAGGGAGCAAGACAAGGCAAAAGGCTTTTGGATGTTCGGCAACGCAGTTGCGGGCAGGCATGGAGAGCAGTTCCTTCGTCAGGCCGGGTAACATGGCAAAGTAAAGAGGATATCTCCCGATCTCGTGAACCTCCCAAGGAATGGATACATACGGACGCACTTTGTCCGCTGCTTGGCGAAGCATGGCATTTTCGAGCCTTTGGCGGGCGAAAACGTTCTCCAATTGATCGGGGCGGCATCCCACCTCCCTCAAGAGACGCCGCATCGTACGGGAATACTCCTTAACCCGTTCCTCATCGTGAACAGTGAATCGTACCTCCCAGTTCGGCGCGGAACCGTTAAATCCCGTGACCAGAAAACCTCCCACCTCCCCTGTGCGAGCAACGTGCGTACCCGAACACGCCGTAGCATCAATACCACGGATGTGTACCACGCGTATCCGTTCACTGTGGATGCGCTCCCACTTGATCTTCAGCTCCGGCACCTTCTCCGCCTCCTCTCGCGAGATTAAGAACGACTCGACAGGAAGATTGTCTCGGATGGCTTTGGCCGTCTCACTTTCCGTCTCGAACAGGGAATCCCACGTCAATTCGCCGTCATATCGAACGTAGATAACGCTCTCCTCAGTTCCTATGTTCGCCTTGACGGTTTCGAGCCCTTTACAGGAATTTTCCTGTAAGCGCGAAAACAGGTGTTGCCCCGTGTGCATCCGTGAAAGAATTGCGTTACGCTTGGCGTCAACCTCCGCAATGACATCCATGCCGGCCTCCGGTCTGCCATTGATCAGGATAAGATCAAGCAGAGTTTCGTTTGAGTTGGCTTCGTTATCCGTATCTTTGATTTTGTGGGTGTCCTTGACCTCGGCGCGAAATCCGCCGGAGAAGAGGATTCCCATGTCTCCGGGTTGTCCTCCGCCACTTGGATGGAAGGGTGAGCCCCGCAGGACAACCTGCGCTTTTTTGCCGTCAATCTTGACAACCTTAATGATCGTCGCGCACTTTTCCATATTTCCACATAAATTCTTTCCATTGTTTCCTTCCGTGTTTTTTTCCATGTCGTATCACCACCAATCGCCATTCTCTCTCTCTTCAAAACATCAACAGTAAAAGCCACAACAAAACTAAAACCTGAGCGGCGAGAATACATTTGCCTCTATAGGTTTTTCGGATAGACTTCCAGTTGTCATAGCTCCATAATAATCCATACGCGGAGGAACAGAAAATCATCATCCACCCCATCGGTAAAGCTAAAAGCGCATACAAAGAACTGTCATTACTGACAATAGGGGCAATCCCGTTGAATGAGCCGAAAACACAGCCAACAGCCATTGATAATGTCATCATTATAACAATTATCATCTGCCCGCGAAGCTGCTGATATTCCTTCATTATACCCGCTGCCTTTAACGCCTCGCTTGCCATGCCTTCAGATAGTTTTGATACCATACCGGCGGCAGCTTCATTTAATGCTTTTGCGGCTTCGCCTTTTAACGTATCCCTTATGCTTTGCAGAGTTGAATCAATGTTTTCCTCAACGGTGTTTAAGTCAGTAATTTTATCTTCAAACTCAATAGCTAATGCTGAAATCTTTCCCTCAAGTTTATCCTCAAACATTTTAAACGTCAGGATTAAATACAAATATTCCTGCACGGTCTTCATATCAAAAACGCTGCAAATTTCAAGGATTTCAGAGCGCTCCGAATCGCTTAGAGGGCGCTTCAATACTTTCCCAGGCAAAGCATTTAAAATATCGTTGAAGTTCATCTATTGTTGATCCTCCTTCTGTTCTTGTTTGGCCGACTCAGTTTTGGAATTACCCTTTTTATGAGCCATTTCCTGCGGCTCATTTGAGAAAACACCTGTACTCTCAAACATTTTATAAACCTTTTCCCTCCAGCTTTTAAAACTTTGACGGGCAAACGCGCCAAGATTGGGAAGCGTTTCCGGGATTGTTTTGCCGCCCGTATAAAATTCGTCTGCAATTAAGTCAGATAACTCCGGGAAATCCAAAACATCGGATAACCTTTGCTGTAAGATAGGCTTAGAATCGTAATATTTTAGAAAAAGACTAAACTGGTCGGGGCTGCCAAAATAAGTATTCCGTATGGCATAGACATTCCCGAATGTTATTGCTTTCAGGTAATCGCATAATAGGATAACTGAGTCCTTTTGCCGGTTAATAGGGAAGAAGGTCACTAAGTCATAAGGGATAGAACCATCAGCCAAAATTGCCGAAAGGTTCGCCCCATGTTTCTCAATGCCCAAATTGCTTCTCGCGGCACTGTTGACAACGAACAAAGAATTAAAGCTTTTTTCAATAATATCCGCCATCTTCAGCCAACCGTTTTCCTCTTCATCAAGCCTGGCCGTGTCAACCGGGATTTTTCCTGTGTAGACGCGACCGACATCGGGATTCGACTCATCGGTCTCAATCAAATGAATAGTTTTTGTATCACCGTATTTATCTATCAAAAACTGAATTAAAGTCAAAGATATCATACTTTTTCCCACGCCGCCTTTTGAACCGCCAACATAAAATACTGTGTTTTTCATTACTTTTTCCTCCTTATTATTTGTCAAAATCAAAACCGCCGTCCGTACGCCTGACAATCCTTGAAGTTCCTGTGCCAACCGCTGTTCCCATAAGTTTTTGTCTTATCTTGTCCACGTTTGCGTTATTTTCATTTTCCGCTTGTTCCGTTACAGGAACAGTAGTAGAAGCGAGTGCGGGAACAGATGTAGAATCCGCTTTTTGTTCCTGTATTTCATAGTTACTTTGTTCTTTTTTTCTTATCCTTATTGCTTTCTCCCTGTTATAAGCCCGCCGTAAACTTTCTGGATTCCCATTTTCAGACAAAACATCACATTCCACAAAATGGTCAAATAACTCGTTAAAATTAAGTCCTTCTTTTAGCAGTTGAGTTATAGTGTTGAATCCTTTCCTAACAATTAGTGCATAAAGGCTGTTTTTACCTTTTGCTTTGGGCTTTATAGGCGTAGAAGTAAGTATGTTTAAAGCTTTCTCTATTTTTCCCAGTGTTTCATCATCCAAACTTCTCCCTCCTTTTAGATCACTCAAATTTTCGTTTTACTTCGTCTACATCAGTCTTTTCTTCCGCTTGCTTAGTAGCTGGAACGGACGTATTAGGTTTGTCATAATCTTTTGTTTTTCTCATTCTTTCAAGCGCCTCTATTTTGTAAAGCTGTCGTAATCTCTCTGGACTCCCACTTTCAGGTAAAACATTATGTTCCGCGAAATGATTAAACAATTTGGGAAATGTAGCTCCTTCCTCCAATAGCTTGGTTATGACGTCGAATCTGTTCCTGATAATAAGTAAATACGCATTCTTTGGGCAAACTTCAAACGTACTTAATGCTCTATCAACCCTTCTTAAATAATCCATCCAAAACTTCTCCCCTTTCCTTTTTTTTTACTCCAACATAAAGCTAACATCCAAATTTCATGTTATTGGGAATTTGTGCTCAAGGTCGAATCTGTCCTGCTTGACACTTATTTATCCATTATTTGACCCGATATACTTAATACGTCCAATATTTATCCATTATTTGTCCCAAAGCCCTTTATACGACCAATATATATCCCTTATGTGCCCTGATGTCTTTTATACGACTATTTTCTATCCTTTATATATCCCAATATCTCTTATGCGTCCTTTATTTGACCTCGACAATTATTTTCATATCCATAAACTTGAAGCATGTATTAAAAGCATGGGACAAGCCGGCGTTTGTCCGACAAAACACTTCGTGTTTTACCGTGCAAACGCTGTTTTCCGCAATCTGCAGCCGTAGGCTTTCTCTCGCGGGGCTTACTCCTGATGAAGAAACTAAGCGATCGACTCCGCTCGTTCCTCGCGGGTCGCCTGCTTAACGGAGAGCTAAAAGACAAAGAAGCATGACACATGAAAGGTTCAGAAATGACAGAGAGGCCGAACCGTATAACAGTGCGAATCTCAAAGGAAGAACAGGATTTACTGAAAGAACAGGCTGACGCAGCCGCTATTACGGTATCCGAATATATCCGGCGCAGAACGTTTGGGAAGCGCGTTGTATCAAAACTTGACTTGCGTGTACTGGCTGAAGTGCAACGGCTTGGCGGCTTATTGAAACATGTTCATGTGGAATCCGGCGGAGCGTATAGCAAAGATACCGCTTCCGCTTTGCGAGCGGTGGAAAACTATATCATTGCCGCTGCAAAGCAGATTCGCAATCAAATGAAAGAGTAAAAGACTTGATAATCAAAATACCTGAAAAACGGAAGGACGGTAAAAGCAGTTTTAAAGACCTTGTTGATTATGCCTCAAAAGGAAAGGGAGAGGAAAAAGTCGAATACGTTAATTATCAAAATGTTGTGAGCATTGAAACAGCCTCTGCTGAAATGGAGGCTCTGGCGTCGGAGAACAAAAGATGTAAAGACCCTGTGTTTCATTTAGTTTTGTCATTCCGCGAACTTGAAATCCCGACTAAAGAGCAGATTGACGAAGCCGTACAAATAGCGCTGAAGGAACTGAACTTAGAGAGCTGCCAAGCGGTATGGGGACTGCATTACAACACGGAGAACAGGCATATACACGTTGCGGTCAACCGCATTGACCCAAAGACCGCGCAAGCGATACAGCCCGCCGGGAATTGGACATATAAAGCAAACGAGCGAGCGGCGCGAAAAATCGAGGCCGCGCAGGGATGGGAGATAGAGCAATCAGGAAATCACTATATTGTGGATTCAAATGGGCAGATTGTTGAAAAAGACAGAGAGAAAGATGCTTCCCCTGCCTTGTCTACAGGAGCTAAAGACGGCGAAGTCCACACTGCGATTAAAAGCGCCGAGCGCATAGGTCAGGAAGTGGCAGCACCTATTATCCGCGCCGCTCAAAGCTGGGACAAGCTGCATCGGAATTTGGCAGTCCAGGGAATATCTTTCGAGAGAAAAGGCAGCGGGGCGGTTCTAAAGATTGGCGATACGTTTATTAAGGCCTCCGTTGCTGGAAGGGACATTAGCCTCTCAAAACTTGAAAGCCGTCTCGGAAATTACGAGGCTCGCGCCCCAAATATTTCAATAATTGACAGACAGCAGGAGCCGACAGAAAAGGTTAAGCCGGAAAATACCGGAACATGGGAAGAGTACAAAGATGCCAGAAAAGAGTATTTCGATACCAAAGGCAAAGAACTCAAAGAGCTGGAGAAAAACCAAAAAGACAAGGCTAAGGCGTTATCGGAAAAGCAAAAAGAGGAAAGAGCGGAAATTAAAAACAAAGACTGGAAAGGAAGAGGAAATGAACTTAATCAGCTTCGCAGCGTTTTGGCCGCGAGGCAAAAAATTGAAAAACTCAACCTGCGAGAGAAACATCGTGAGGAATTGAAAAGATTTAAGGAGCAATTTCCGAAGGTATTTCCGAACTTTAAAACCTGGTTGGAAGAAAAAGAAAACTCTCTTTTTGTCTCGTTCAGGTATCAAAACCGGCCGGCAATGTTAGCGCCGGCAGAAGCTGAAGATGGAAACAAAAGAAACACTTTTCCCGATTTAAGAGCGTTCGTTGTAACCGCCGGAAGTAAAGGCGGAGTCGCCTATCTAAGAAAAGACAGTAAAGAAGCTGACTTCTTGGACTACGGAAAAAGGATTTTGATATCCGAAAAATACGACTCTATTTCTATCTTGGCGGCTCTCCAGCTCGCGAGTCAGAAATGGGGCAGCGTGAGTCTCAGTGGCTCAAATGATTACAAACAGTTATGCGCGGATATAGCCGTGAAACACAACATTAAAATCACGAATCCTGAGTTGCAGGAAACGATAGCAACAAAGCTAAAGGTAAAGGAGGCAAGAAAAAAGATGTACAAAGAAAAGGAAGAAAATATAGAAAAGGCGATAAATCTGTTTGACGATTACGCAAACGCCGTTGGCGCTGATAAATTCCGCATTGTGGTTACTGAATTTAAGCCCGAGGGCATCCAGGCTTTTGTAATGGATAAAGCCAAAGATGGCAAAACCAGGGACGAAATTATCAATGCCATGTCAAAGCTGGAAATGTACACAAAATACAATAAGAATATCAATGTTGTGCCTCTCAGCGCGGATAAGCGCCACATCTTAATAGATGACGTATCCCCGGAAAACCTTGAGAAGATACGGTCTGACGGCTACAAAGCCGCTTGTGTCATAGAGTCCTCTCCTGAGAATTACCAAGTTATTCTATCCGTCCAGAGTATCTTCCGCGATAGAGAAAAGGACAGAGAAGCCGCGAACAGGCTTGCTAAAGAATTGAACACACGATACGGAGACCCGAAACTTTCCGGAGCGGTTCACGCCCATCGACTGCCCTCCTTCCCTAATTTCAAAGAAAGATACAAACAGGAAGATGGAACTTTCCCTCCGACCCGGCTTGTGGAGTCCGCTGGCGGAGTATGCGATAAAGCCTTCAACGAATTAAAAACAATAGATGAACAGCTAAAAGCGTTTGAAAAGAAAGCCAAAGAAGAACAAAAAGTATTGAAAGACAAAACTTACACCAGTTCGTGGAGTCATGGGGCAAGCGATCCAACAGGCGCGTATTGGGCGCACTACAAAGATATTGCAGGCAGGCAAAAGGGAGATTTGGATTACTCGCGGCTTGACGCGATGATCGGAGTGCGGATGCGTGTTACCGGCTATAGCTCGGCGCAGGTTCAAAACGCCATTGAGGAAAACGCGCCCGCGATGCGTAAAGAAAACATGACGGATGCTCAATACAACGAGAAATACCGTAATCGTGACTGGCACAGGTTCGCGGTTGAAACAACGGAAAAATTCATCTTCGGCCCTCGCGGGGCTATTCAGCACGGCAAAGCGGAAGAATATCGCCCCCTCTATATGAAGATCGAGGGGCGCAGTATAGCGCGGGAAATTAATCAGTTCCACGAAATGGAACAAGAACTTAGCGAGCATAAAGAACGAGAAGGAGAAGAGAGATAAAAGATTGCTTAGAGGAAGAGGTAAGGAGAAAAATGGTAAGAATAAACAATGAAAAACTTCAAGAAACATTGAATCTGCTTAGTGAAACAGGAAGCAAGATATCGCAGAATGGGGAAAATTGGGAAGGTTTTCTTGATACCGCTTCGAGAATGTATGTTGTTCCTTCTTTTTTAAACCAGGTCTTGATTCATGCCCAAAGGCCGGACGCCACAATATGCGCTCCAATAGGAGAATGGAATAAGGAGAGCCGCTATGTGAAAAAAGGGACGGGCGGCATTAAGCAAATTGGGATAAAAGGAAATGGAGAACAGCATGTTAATTATCTTTTTGATGTAAACGATACTTATGTTACATCAAGAGAGCAGCAAAATTTATTCAGTTTAACGGCTCAGCAGCAATGGGAAATAAGAGACGAGCAAAAAGAGGATGTTATTTCCGCTCTATCTGACCGTTACAGCAAGCTAAATACATCAAGCGCGTTAAATACCGAAAATTTGCGGGAATGTGTGGAATCTATTGCAAAGAACTTTGCTACTCGCTATAGTTCAAATGCTGTAAATGAAGTCAATACGGGAAAGCTGTTACATGCAAGCGTAACGTATGTGGTAATGGCGCGATGCGGCGAGAAAGCTGAGGAGTTTTCCGAAATTTTCTCCGGTATATCAGATATTCCAAGAGCCGAAGTAAAAAACTTAGGAATGGCTTTAAACAAGATTTCAAGGGATATATTAAAAACCATTGAACGAACAGTAGAAAGGGGAGAGCAATATGAACGGCGAGCGGGAAGAGAAGCTGCCGCTTTTCAAGGAAGAGAACGGGATTCGTTACATACTGGCGGGAGATTATTATCTGCCGGACATGATAGACCCAATAGGGAAAAGGATAACGGGGAGATACAAGACCGCGCGGGCGCACTTCCTGTTGAATCACAGGCGGGATATATACCTCCAGTTAGAGGCGGAGGGGAGGCTGTTGAAACACTTGGAGAAGATAGAGGAAGAAGCCGAGGACATGAGAGAGCGGATAATGAAACAGATGCTGGAAGCCAATCCGATACCTCAAAGCCTCAAGAAGACGGATCAGTTGAAGTGGGTGGGGCAGATGACCAGTTACGACGATTCGGCTATAGAGATAGTAATGCGGGATCTGATTTATCGGGAGGGCTTGCTGGAGGAAATGGAAGAGCTGGAGCTGCCGGAAATCAAAGTGGAGGAAGTGTTCAGGGAGTTCACGCAGGAAGAGCGGGAAATGTTGGAAGAGTTTTATCGGGAAATGCAGGAAGAAGAGTAACAGGCTCTTTATTTTCCACAGAAGAACAATATACGGCATCTAAACCATCGACGGAGAACGATATTAATTTGTTCTCCGTTAATAATGCGGAACCACTCAGCCTTGAAGAAACACTCGAAGAAATGAAAAAACGAAGTCTTGAAATCCGTGAACAGGCTATCGCTCGCAATGCAATGCCTGTAGAGGACGCTCGATTAAACGAAGCAATCTCAAATCTTGAACGAGAGATAGAAGGAGAGAGAAACAAAACTGTCATTGATAAACAAGACACGGGCGATATTGCTAACCGACCGGGAGATGATACTAATGAAAGCTCCGCGCAATCTCGAATCAACTTCCGCATCACCGACGACAACCTCGGCGTCGGTGGCGCGAAAACAAAATATAACTTTAATGCCACAGCAATAAAGCTGTTAAAACAAATTGAATCGGAAAACCGGTTTGCTACTTCTGTAGAGCAGGAGACTCTGTCGCGTTATGTCGGCTGGGGAGGAATACCGCAAGCCTTTGACAAGGACAAATCGGATTGGGGTAAAGAGTACGAGGAACTGAAAACGCTTCTCACGGATGATGAATACGAATCCGCCCGCGCTTCCACGCTAAACGCGCACTATACGTCGCCAACAGTAATAAAATCCGTCTATAAAGCCATTGAAAAAATGGGGTTTTCAAAGGGGAATATTCTTGAGCCATCCTGCGGCGTCGGGAATTTCTTCGGACTGCTTCCCGAAAGCATGAGCGAAAGCAAACTCTACGGCGTTGAATTGGACGGCATTACTGGCCGGATCGCGAAGCAGTTGTATCAGAACGCGGACATTACGGTATCGGGATATGAAAAAACATCGTTCCCGGATAATTTCTTTGATGTCGCGGTCGGTAACGTGCCGTTCGGCGACTACAAAGTTCAGGATAACAAATACGATAAGCATAATTTCAGAATCCATGACTATTTCTTTGCCAAGACGCTTGACCAGGTTCGTCCGGGTGGCGTCGTCGCGTTCGTTACGAGCAAAGGGACGCTGGACAAGGCAAACCCCGGAGTCAGAAAATACCTGGCGCAACGCGCAGAGCTCATAGGCGCGATCCGGCTCCCAAACAACGCGTTTACCGCGAATGCCGGAACGGAAGTCACTACCGACGTTATCTTTTTGCAAAAACGTGAACGGCAGATAGACATAGAGCCGGATTGGGTACACCTGAATAAAACAACGGATGGAATCCCTGTCAACGGCTATTTTGCGGACAATCCACACATGATCCTCGGCAAAATGGTCATGGGAATAAATAATTCCATGTATGGCAATGATAATGAGACCGCCTGTATACCGGACACTGATAAAGGAACTCTTGCCGAACAAATGGAAAGAGCTATTTCACACATTAACGCAAAGTTCATTGAGCAAGATAACAAAATCATTGAGGATGAAAAGGATTTATTAGTAAGCTCCATACCAGCCGATCCGAACGCGCGGAATTTCTCTTATACATTGGTGGATGGCGAGCTTTATTACCGCAATAATTCAATCATGGAAAAGCCTGAAATGTCATCCGCCGCAATCGAACGGGCGAAAGGGCTTGTTCAGCTCCGCGACTGCGCGAGAGAGCTCATTGACTGCCAGCTTTACAATCACAGCGATAAAGAAATCGGAGAAAAACAGACGGAGCTTAATGATTTATACGACCGTTTTACCGCCCGATTCGGGATGATAAACAGCCGTGAAAACGAGAAAGCGTTTAAAGGGGACTCATCATATCATTTGCTCTGCTCCCTTGAAGATGTGGACGAAAATAAACAGGCCCACAAGACGGACATGTTCTATAAGAGAACTATCAAGCAGAAGAGCGTGATTACCTCAGTTGACACAGCAGTGGAAGCGCTTGCCGTGTCGCTTGCTGAAAGAGCGAAAGTTGACATCCAATTTATGAGCAACCTCACAAAATCGGACGGGGAACAAATCATCTCGGAGCTTCAGGGCATTATTTTTCAAAACCCGGAGAAGAAGGACGGCAATGATAAATTCGCGGGATATGAAGCCGCGGACGAATACCTATCGGGGAATATCAGGGAAAAACTGATAATCGCTCAGCAAGCGGCTGAGAATGATGAGTCCTATAACATTAATGTTCAGGCATTGGAAAAGAGTATGCCGAAAGCGCTTACGGCTGCTGAAATAGATGTGAGGCTTGGGGCGACATGGGTTAGCCCAAAATACATTGAAGATTTTATGATTGAGACTTTTGACACGCCATCTCGCAAAATCAGGTACGAAGAAATAAAAGCGTCATATCACGACAAAACCTCGGAGTGGAATGTTGATGGAAAAAGCAGGGATTACCTGAACGTAAAAGCTAATGTGACGTATGGAACTTCACGGGCAAACGCCTATAAAATCCTTGAAGAAACCCTTAATTTGCGTGATGTTCGCATATTCGACACGGAAATCGATTCTGAAGGCAAGAAAAAGCAAGTTCTAAACAAGAAAGAAACCGCGCTCGCTCAACAAAAGCAGGAGTACATGAAGCAAACGTTCAAGGATTGGATATTTAAAGACCAGGAGCGCCGGGACACGCTTGTGCAGATATATAACGAACGGTTCAACAGCACAAAGCCGAGAGAATACGACGGCGGGCATCTTGAGTTTCCGGGAATCAATCCTGAAATACACCTGAAAAAGCATCAACGCGACGCCATAGCGAGGATTATGTATGGCGGCAATACGCTATTGGCGCACACCGTCGGCGCGGGCAAAACGTTTGAAATGATAGCTTCGGCGATGGAATCTAAACGCCTCGGGCTGTGTCAAAAGAGCCTTTTCGTAGTCCCCAATCACCTGACAGAACAAACCGCTACGGAGTTCATGCGATTATACCCATCGGCAAATATACTTGTGGCAACGAAAGAAATGTTTGAAACAAATAACCGCAAGAAGTTTTGTTCCCGTATAGCAACAGGCGATTACGACGCCGTCATCATCGGGCACAGCCAGTTTGAAAAAATCCCCATATCGAAAGAAAGGCAGTCAAGGCTGTTAAAGGAACAGATAGATGAAATTGCCGAAGCCGCTGACGATTTACGCCGTCAAAAGGGCAATAAGTTTTCGATAAAACAGCTTGAGAAGACTAAACGCAATCTTGGAACCCGGCTTGCGAAACTCTATGACACGAAACGCAAAGATGACGTAGTCACATTTGAGGAGCTTGGAGTGGACAGAGTTTTCGTGGACGAAGCGCATTACTATAAAAATCTGTTCTTAATGACGAAAATGAGGAACATTGCAGGCATACCTCAAGTTGAGGCGCAGAAATCATCCGATTTGTACCTCAAATGCCGCTATATGGACGAGATAACGGGCGGCAAGGGAATAATATTCGCGACCGGTACTCCCGTGAGCAATTCAATGACGGAATTGTTCACCATGAAGCGATACCTTCAGCATGACAAGCTTGAAAAACAGGGGCTTGGTAATTTCGATAGCTGGGCTTCGACGTTTGGCGAGACGGTGACGGCCATAGAGCTTGCGCCGGAAGGGACAGGGTACAGGGCGCGGACAAGGTTCGCAAAGTTCTATAACCTGCCTGAACTGATGAGGATGTTTAAGGAAGTCGCGGATATACAGACGGCGGATATGCTGAAATTGCCAGTTCCAAAGGCAGAATTTCATACGATTGTGGCAAAGCCTTCCGAATACCAGAAAGCTATGGTAGACGAGCTGTCCGAACGCGCTGACTTGGTGCAGCGAAGGCTTGTGGAGCCTTATGAGGACAACATGCTGAAAATTACGACGGACGGGCGAAAAATCGGCCTTGACCAGCGCCTGATCAACCCCATGCTCCCAGATGACGAGAACAGCAAGGTCAATAAATGCGCGAACAACATATATGAAATATGGGAAAACACGAAGGATAACAAGCTAACGCAGCTTATGTTCTGCGATTTTTCCACCCCCAATAATGACGGGCGTTTCAACGTTTATGACGACATAAAAGGCAAGCTGATCCAAAAAGGAATACCTGCAAAAGAGATTGCGTTCATTCATGACGCAAATACCGAGGAACAAAAGGACGATTTATTTGAGAAAGTTCGTAACGGCCAGGTGCGCGTTCTCATGGGCTCGACCGCAAAAATGGGCTCCGGCACAAATGTTCAAAAGCTTTTAGCCGCGATCCACGAGCTGGATTGTCCGTGGAGGCCTGCGGATATAGAGCAGCGCGAAGGCAGGATAATCCGTCAGGGCAACACAAACGAATCGGTAAATATATACAGATATGTGACTGAAAACACTTTCGACGCTTACACATGGCAAATAGTTGAAGGCAAACAAAAATTCATCTCGCAGATAATGACCAGCAAAAACCCTTCGCGCACATGCGCGGACGCGGATCAGACCGTTCTGTCTTACGCCGAGGTGAAAGCCCTTTGTATCGGCGACGAGAGAATACGCGAAAAAATGGACTTGGACATAGACGTGGCGAAACTGCGTATGCTCAAAACTGAACATCAGAATACTTTATACGGCTTGGAAGACAGGCTGAATAAGACCCTTCCGAGGGAGATAAGCCAATCACAAAGCAAAATAGCTCATTACGAAACGGATATTGCCCAAGTCAAAGCTACCCATACCGAAGAATTTTCCTCTATGACCGTTAAGGGAAAAGTCTTCGTCGGCAAGGACGAAAAAAGCAATGCCGGCGAGGCGATTATTGACATTTGCAGGAACGACAGCGGCAGCTTGAGTCTTTACGGCATGACAATAGGAGAATATCGCGGCTTTAAGATGGAATTGTCGTTCAACGCGTTCAAAAAGGAATTTGAGCTTGCGCTGAAAGGGGCCGGCACTCACAGAATTGCGCTTGGCGACAGCCCGATCGGCAATATGACAAGAATAGAGAACGCGCTAAACGGGATAGCTGAAAAACTCGAATCTGAAAAGACTCACCTCGACTCGCTATACAAGCAAATTGATAACGTAAAAGAGGAAATTGCAAAACCTTTCCCACGGGAGGAGGAACTTGCGGGCAAATCCGCCCGGCTTGACGAACTCAATATCGCTCTCAATTTAGATAAATCCCAAAATGAAAATATAGATGGAATCGAAGCTGACGAGGGAAATGATGAAATTCCCAATGCAGAGGAAAGCGTGACTGAGAATATTAAAGAAGAAAAGGCAAACATTATAAAGGAGGCTAAAAATCTTTTAGGGAAACACGCGATTATTTCTAACCCGACTAAAAACAGCGAAACGTATGGGAAAGTGCTTGTCTCTTCTGAACATTACCTCGTTCAGGAAACTCCGGTCGGAAATGGGATCGTTCATGAGCGGGAGAAGATTCCCTCCTGGGATTGGAGCGGAGATACAAATAATGAAGTAACAATAAAGTATGACAACGGTTTTGGGAAAGTTACAGAGAAAACTTTGGAAGAATCTCATGAGGAACTGGTTTGTAATGAAATGTAAGGAGGCGGGATGATGAAAACAATAGAAGAAAACATAAATAACAATGAATCTGAAACAAATAAGCTCGTTGAAATACAAAGAAATAACGTAACGCTTGCCGAATTCTTTAGCTATATTAAGAACCAATGCGCTAAAAAAGGTCTTGATTTTGGATTAGAACGTGACCGGGATGTTTTTGAAAATCCACCGCATGAAATGAATTTTGACTACTTTGTCAAGGATGGGAAGAAATATTTTTCTGCGGACAATGGGACTCGGATTGAGGTAGACGAACCTGCTTATGCTCAAGCGGAAAAACTGCTTGTGAAACCGTTGAATTATCAAACATATACTAAAAACCATGACGGAAGCGGCTACAACGAAATCTGCGAATTTACTTATGACGATGATAAACGAGGTCATGGATATTATTACCAATCTATCTGGGGGCCAAGAGAAAAAGAAGTAAACACAAATATGGAGGGAACAAAAATGGCAGACGCAAAAAACACAGCAAAAACGGTGGGAGTAAAAGAAGCGTCACAAAAACAGGTGCGATTCATGGAAGCAATAAAGGAAGCCTCGGGGCTTGATATACCTGATGAAGCGAAAAAAGACTCCAAAAGCGCCCGCGAGTGGATTCAGGCAGGGTTGAAACACTGCGAGGAAAACGGGATCGTAATAGGTAAATCTACAAAAGCCCCGGAACATGCCGCTAAAGAAGCCACGCAAAAACAACTTGATTTTCTGGAGGTATTAGCTGAAGCAATTGATGTGGAAGTCCCGGAAGAAGCTCTGTCAGACAGCAGGGTTGCTTCCGAATTTATTAAAGATGCGCTCGATTTCTGCAAAGAAAATGGAATCGTGATAGGAAAATCTACAGTAACACATGAAAATATCGTTAAAGAGGCTACCCATAAGCAACAGGCATTTATGCAAACAATATCGGAAGCGTCAGGGCTTGACATACCTGATGAAGCGAAAAAAGACTCCAAAAGCGCCCATGAGTGGATTCAGGCAGGGCTTAAACACTGTGAGGAAAACGGGATTGAAATAGGAAAATCCACAAAAGCCCCGGAGAATGTTATAAAAGAAGCCTCCCAAAAACAGGCGGACTTCATGCAGGTAATAGCGGAAGCCACGGGGATAGCGATCCCGGAAAAGGCTTACTCTGACAGCAAAGAGGCATCCAAATATATTAAAGATGGACTCCAATTCTGCGAGGAGAACAACATTGTCATACTCTCCGAAAAGCAAGCGGTCATACAGGCGACAAAAGAGGCGTTAGGTTCAGAAAAAACTTTCGTCACAAACGCTCAAAAGGATACCGCGTATGAGGGGAAATTTATTGAAATGTCCGCTCGTTACGCGACACAGGAAATGCCTACAGGTAAATCGGCGGTTATACATGATTTTGAAAATAACCCCGCTGTGGAAGCCATTGCAAAAGCGGAAATGAACAAGGATATTAGCCAGAGAATCAGCTATAACATCGGTTATGACAATGAAGGGAAAGCTTCAATAAGCGAAGCCGCGCAAGGCGATGAGATCAGCGAAGAAAAGAACAGGGACGAGGAAAACGAGCGTTAGCTTAACATAAAATAATTTATATAGAAAGGAAATCAATTATGAAAGAAAAGAACAAAAAATCTATAGAAGAGAATTTGCGTCACCTTAAAAACACTGCGGATGAACTCAACGAAGGCATACAAGTAAGCAAATGGAATAAACGTGATTTAATCGCAATGAGCACTTATTTAGCCAACATGTGCAATGGGTATGAAAATATTTTAAGCGCTTTGCTAAAAAGCGCGGGAATCGAGATACCTGAAGGAGAACAATGGCATAAAGATTTATTTGGCAGAGCTAAATCAGAAAACCTGATCCCTGACGAAATGTCGGCAACGTTAGAAGAAATATTGGAATACCGGAATATACAAAAGCAAGGATACACAAATACACTTGAAGAAAATAAAATAAGAGATTCTTCCGCTAAAGTAATTAATAGCCATCCAATTTTTGAAAAACATATCCAAGAAATTCTAAAAGAAAAAACTCTTGAGACAAACAAAGAAAATATAACAAATGAAACAAGCGCAGGTAAAACAAATGAAGTAAACACGGGCAAAGCAAAAAAGCCGGCGGAAACGGAAAAAACAGAGGAAGCGGAAAAAGCGGAAGAGACAGAGTTTGATCCCCCAAAGGGGCGCTTGCGTCATGAAGCTGTTAAAAAGAGGCTGGAAGCCCAGACATTGCAGGGAGTTGTTGATAGGGCAAGAACTCCCGAACGTGGAACGGGTTCAAACCTCTCAAATGTTGACTTGTCCCATCCTGATGAAGAAAAATTTGACGCGGCTTCGATAAAGGGTAAAGAGGAAGTAAGTAATTTACTGAATGACGCTGCGGAAGCGGAATCCAATGCCGGAAAAATCAGCAGAGCGGAGGTTATAACCGAGGCTAAAAAACAAATGCCCGACAAAAACGCTTTTGTAGCAAGGCCCAAAGACGGAGAAAAGTGTACCGGAAAAATCATAGCGCGTACTGATGATTACGCCGTTCAGCAAATAACTGAAAGCAGAGCCGTCATATACAAAATAGAGGATATTTCAAAAGAAGCCAATATCGAATTGGGAGCAAGAATAACTCTATACACTAAGGACGGCAGGACTGTTGAAGCAAACGAAAAAGACAGCGAACTTGGACGGGAAGAAGAACAAGAGCGGGAAAGAGGTTCAAAATAATGGCGCGAAGCATAGTTAAAACAGAGGGGTTTTCCCTTACATCGAAGAGTAAAGGAATACCGCTATGCTTGAAGGCTCTTGTTGTTTTTGCCATAGTGGTTACTGTTGCTCTACAGGTAACTGCGCAATATATCGCGTATGCGTTCAATTACGATTATGCGCTTGGCTGGTATTTTGACGTTAAAGGATATGCGATATATCCCTTTTACCGCGCCGCGTATTGGCTCTATATTCTACTGTCCACATACAAAGGAGGCAGAGCCAATGTTGTTTTTACAAGCTCTTTGATATTTTCGTCAGGATTGCTGTTATCGGTCTTTATAACCCGGTGGTACTATTTTTCCCGAAAAGACTCGTCTTTGGAGGCTCTTCACGGATCGGCTCATTGGGCGACAAGGGATGAAATAATCGAAGCCGGGCTCCTGGATGATGACGGAGAACCTCTATCGGAGGGAGCGGTTGTTGGCGGAATTATTGACAGGAAAAAAACAAAAATGATTCGCCATAACGGTAAAGAGCATATTCTTTGCTTTGCCCCGACGAGGAGCGGTAAGGGGATAAGCCTTGTGCTTCCGACGTTGTTGAATGGATGGAACAAAAGCGCGTTTATCCTCGACATAAAGGGCGAGAATTACGCGCTGACAGCGGGATACAGGAAGCAAATAGGGCACAAAATATTGAAAGTGGATTTTACCGACCCCGACGCCATTGAAAAATGGACAAGCGCAACCTTCAATCCGTTGGAAGAAGTGCTGTTGGATTGGAAATTCACGGATGCAGACCTTAAAAGAATCTCAAACGATACTTTTGATAATCAGGAATTTGAACTGATACCTTCCGGCACATACTCAGAGACATCGACAGTACAACAGATAGCCGCCATTATTATGGACCCGCAGGGAAAGGGTATAGAAGATCATTGGGGCATGACGGCCTCCGCGTTGTTATTGGGATGTATAACCCATTTGCTGTATAAATTCAGAATTGAAAACAGAGGATGCCCCGGATTGTCGGATGTGCTGTCGGAATTGTCCAAACCCGGCATAAAATGGCAAAACATTGTTAAAGAATGGATGACCTACCCGCATCTCGGCATGAATGACGGAGATTCAAAAACTCATCCGGTAGTGGCCGAAGAAGCCCAAACCCTGTTAAGCAAACCGGAAAAGGAAGCTGGAAGCGTTGTTTCCACAATGGTGAGTAACCTGGCCTTATTGCGCGACCCTGTTGTGGCGAGAAATACCCGCAAGAGCAGCTTTAGGATACGGGATTTGATGCACCATGAAAACCCGGTGTCGCTATATCTTGTTATAAACCCCAACGACCAACTACGCTTAACGCCGCTGACGCGCCTTATTACGACCCAGATAATATTCAGCCTTGTTCAGCGGATGGATTTTAAAGACGGAAGAAGCGTTGAAGGGTATAAACACAGATTGTTACTTTTGCTTGACGAATTTCCGTCTTTAGGGCGGCTTGATTTATTTGAGAGGGCCATGGGATTTATAAGCGGGTACGGTGTCAAAGCGTATATCATCGTTCAGGATTTGACCCAAATCTTTAAGGCTTATGGCAAAGAGGAGAGCATAAGGGCCGGCTGCCATATTCAAGTGGCTTTTGCTCCCAACAATCCTGAAACGGCAAAATATTTGTCCGATTCGACCGGACAAATGACTATAATCAAGGAAAATTTGAGTGAATCAACGCAGGGCGGAAAACTATTTGCCGGAAAAAGCAAGACCGTGGCCCTTCAGGAAGTTCAACGTCCGCTTCTTACGCCGGACGAGTGCAGAAGGCTTCCCGGAGCAAAAAAGAACTCGGTGGGAGACGTGGTTGAAGGCGGGGAAATGCTGATATTCCCAACAGGTTTTTCGTGCATTAGAGGCAGACAGACACCTTATTTTCTTGACCCGGAAATGGACAGGAGATCAAAAATTGCGCCTCCTGAAACAAGCGATATGCTAATAAAGAAATTGGAAACGGTTAATGAAACGTGATTCAATTCTTATCGGAGCTTCCGGGGTTATCGGGTATTTTTGTATGACGCACTCGCCTGTGCTGCCGATAACCGCCCTTATAATTCCTGTGCTGTGGACGCTAGTTACAAACCGGGTGTCCGCTTTTTTAGTTGTTTTAGCCTATCACTTGTCAATATCGCGCGGGCTTGTTCCGGGAGCCGCCGTATTCCTGTCAGAAACTCATACTCTTGCGGATGCCTGTGCTCTATGGCTGCTCATGAGCGTAGGCATATCAATTCCGTTTTTGATATTTTGGTGTCATGATAAAGATAAGAAATCGCTGTACCTTATCTTTGCGTTTCTCTTCGCTTATTTTCTGCCGCCTATGGCGCTCATCGGCGTCGTTAATCCCATGATTATGGCTGGATGTTTATTCCCCGGCTGGGGCTGGTATGGGCTATTAGCAATGGTTCTTATTTATTATCTATGTGTCATAAACAGGAAAACAGCGTGGACATTTATAGCTATTATTATTCTGCTTACAGTTATCGGTGTGGGGGAATTAAAAACACCGGAAAAACCAGCGGGGTTTTTTGCTGTAAATACTTCTTTCGGGCGCTTAGGCAGCGGGAGTTTTAATTTTTTAGATGATTATGAGCGAGTACAAATGGTATTCAATGACCTTAGAGAAATGAAGATAAACAGTCTGCCGGAGGATTATATAGTTCTCCCGGAAACTATTGCCGGCAGGCTGAATCCTTTGGGGCTTGAATTGTGGAGAAATGAATCAAGGCAAATTCTCAGAGCCGGTCAAAAAATAATGTTTGGCGGTGAAATCCCGACTGATAACGGCAGTAAATACGATAATGTAATGATATTACTCAATGGAGAAGACATGATAATAACCGCGCAGCGAATACCGGTTCCTTATTCCATGTATTACGGCCCGCTCGCGGAGACCGGGGCAAACTTGTATTTGTGGCAGGATGGTATTCTTGAACTGCCGGACGATCGCAAAGCCGCAGTCATAATCTGCTATGAAGCTTTTCTGTCTTTGCCTTATGTCTTATCTTTCATGCAAAGCCCTGATTTAATCTTATGGACTGGTAATCAATGGTGGTGCAAGAATACTTCATTACCTTTGATACAAGAAAGAAGCGTTGCTCTTTGGGCTCAGTTGTTCGATATTCCCGCTTTACTCGTTAAGAATCGTTAGAAGATTTGCTGCCATAGCAAATAGACGATGCTATTATAATGTTAGGCAAAAACCTGATGAAGAAATTATTCAAAAATTTGGCGTAACCTCTGCAATATTATGGAAGCGTAAAAGAATACTTGGTATAGAATAATAAAAATGAAAGGCGGTTTTGAAAATGACAACAGCCATAGCTCAAGAAGAATCAAGAAATTTAGTGAGTACAGAAGATAACAATAAGCCGCACATGCTAAAACATGAAACATTGAAATACCTGCGAAAAGTGTCTAAAGATTTTGGAGTCAAAAAGACGATTCTTTTTGGTTCATGCCTCTATAAGCCGGAAGAGGAAACAGGAGACATTGACTTAGCGGTAGAAGGGATAAGAAAAAGAGTTCTTTATAACTTTGTTGGAGAACTTTTACTATCTAAAGAATTGAACAAAAACGTGGATGTTGTTGATTTGACTGATAATGCTCCTATAAACCATATAATTCGTGACGAAGGGGTTGTTATTTATGAAGAAAAAACATAAAGATTTTATAGAAGAGAATTTGCGTTATCTAATAATAACTGTAGATATTCTCAATAAAGGACTGCAAATAAACGAATGGGATAAATATCAAACAGCGGGAATAGGAGCTTATTTAGCTGATGTATATAAAGGATATGAAAACATCTTGAAAGCTTTGCTTGAAGATAAAGGAATAAAAATAGCTAAAGGTGAGCAATGGCATAAATATTTGTTGGAAACAGCAAAATCAGAGAAATTAGTCCCAGATGAAATGTCAACAACATTAAGAGAAATGTTAGGTTTCAGGCATCTACAAATACATGGTTACTCACATATACTCAAAGAAAAAGAATTAAGAGATTCTGCTCTCGAAGCAATAAAAAGCCACCCAATTTTTGAAAAACATATCAAAGAAATTTTAGAAACAAGGAACTCTTGATGAATATATTTGAACTGACAGAACTTCCCACGCAGGAAGAATTGATAACCGTGTTGGCTGAGAGCAATAACGTTCGCATTGAACGAATTATCAGCACAGGGCAAACTTCCGATTGGTACGATCAGGATGAAACGGAGTTTGTCGTTCTTTTGGAGGGTAGCGCGGTTATTGAACACGAAAACAGCAAAAGTGTTGCCATGTCAAAGGGAGATACGCTTATCATAAAGCCTCATGAACGGCACAGGGTAAGTTATACCTCGACCGAGCCCCCATGTGTTTGGCTTTGCGTGTTTTATTAAATCATGTTATTGAAATGATTAGAAAAAGGGCGTATCCGGCAATGAAAACTACAGAAACTCCTGATATTGAAATCAAAGTCATTCGGCAGAGACGGAAAAGCATAGTTGGCAAGGTTTTAACGGACGGCAATATTGAAGTACGCGCCCCGCTTACAATGACCACAGCGGAAATCAATAGCTGGCTCGACAAGTATGAGCACAAATTCATGCCAATGGTAAAACGATGTCGGGAAATATATGAATATCAAACGAACAACCCATTGACTTATGGAAGTGAGTTGTTGTTTCTCGGCAAGCGTATAAATATTATCCCGGCGAAAGACGACAACGACGGCTACATGGCTGTATACAAAGACGGTTCTTTGATTATGAAGCCAGGGATGCCGGAAGCGGATATGCGGCGATGGATCGCGTGGAAATTTACCGATCTCGCAAAACCGGTATTCGAGAAAAAGCTCTATGATTACACCAGCCTCATGGGGGTAAAGTTCTCGTCATGGACTATTGGAGTAGCCCGCAAAAGACATGGCTCATGCAGTTCTAACGGTAAAATCACGCTGTCATGGTTGATAATCATGATGGACGAACCGGTGATTGACTACATTATTGTGCATGAATTAATGCACCTGAAACAATTTGACCATTCAAAAACATTTCACGACAAATTGGCGGAAGTTCTGCCCGATTGGAAAGAACGCCGCAAAGCGCACATCAATTACTGTCTTATCCTCCGATGCGAGGGCTGGATATAGCTCGCAAAGCTGCTAAGAAATGATATGGAGGATATGCGCGCAACGCTTACTCGTGAAGAGCCGCTAATGTAGGTATTTTTGATTTTACGTTTTCATATTGTTATTTTTGTTCGTATGAAACATAATAACGAACGATAATTGCAGGAGGATTTTGATTTCATTTTGAAACAACAAGATATGTTTTTTTCATTACTCAAAAATAATAATGGTTACTTGACAGCGAAGACGGCGGGAAAAAACGGTGTCAGCGCTTCAACATTGAAACGGTTGGCAGAGCATGGCTTGATTGACCGCGCCGCACGCGGGCTGTATGTCAGCGTTGACACAATGGATATGGACACTACGGTCAAGGGGCTGGGTTTTGGCGGAATTGATAAATTGGGGGGATGGTAATATATTTACGAAATGAATTCAGTTATAGCCATGCTTTTTGTTGGAAGAGTCATCAGTTGTTACAATTCTAAATCAGGCGTATAGCGGCGTATGTATTCATTCAAGCGCGCTGCGGCAAGTTTGCCGCAGACGTCTTGAATTTTTTATTGTTCTTGACCAATTCGTCGAAAGTAACCGGCTTGAAATCATTAATATCAACGCCGGCATTAAGCATATTCGGGTTTGAGCAAATAAGCGGGAAGTAATCCGCGTCGGTTCTGTTATGAATATGCCCGTGGATCATGAAACCGGAATCATTTCTATCACCTTTCCAGCTCATCATGGGGTAATGGCAAAGGGTGATTACATGCTTCTTGCCGTGTGGGATTTCCATCATCAGGGCAACGTCCTCAAAATAACTTGATACGTCTGTATGCTTCATCCAAACTTCGTCATGGTTCCCGGGCGTAAGAAATTTTTTGCCGTTAAGACGCAGCAGATACCCTTCCGGGTTGTGGCAACCTCCCCAAATCAGGTCGCCGACAATGTAGACCGTGTCGTCCTCATTTACTATTGAGTTCCAGTTTCCGATAATCACGCTGTCCATCTCTCCTGCCGACCGAAAAGGGCGGGAGCAGTATTTGATTATATTGTCGTGACCAAAATGAGGGTCTGCTATGAAAAAGTTCATGTTTATTCATCCTTTAAGTTTAAGATTCAAAAACAGCGCCTTCCTGTCGATTTTTGGCAGGATAATCCGGTACTTTTTAGGCGTTCAATATCAAGTTAATGACCATTCTGTCTAAATACCCCACTATCCCGGCATCAAGCAGCAACAAAATAAAAGAGACCAGCATGGAAACCAGAAAATATTGTAAACTACTCGTTTCTTTTTCTGCTCCTTCTCGAATCCGGAAGGACGCGCGTATTTTGGAGAAAATAAACTTGCACGCTTCGATGAAAATAATCAATGCAACCATAATAAGCGTTATATGTGCTTCGTATTTTATAAAAAATTCCAGATTGAAATTTAGGTTACTGACAATAGGAGCCATTAGAATCATCACGATCACAGCGATAAGCTTTTTGGTTGAGCCTCTTGCCAGGGATTTGGATTTATTACGAAGAAATCTGCGCACGATAGGATGCATGATAAGAATGTAGACAAGTATTTTTAGTAAATATTTGATAATGGTATAACCTGCTAACATAAATCCTTGCGCGTGCTGCATGTATTTCACGATCTCGGCAGTGCCTCTGGTCGCGTTATAAAGTTCTGTAAATATTCCTATAATATTGTAGCCTTCTGTTAAGAACAACACTACTCCCGCGACAAACACACCGATTGTCAAAAACAAATTGCTCAACTTCACCTTCCCCGCCGCAGCAAAGAGAAAAAAACCCAATATCACAAGGGGACCTATACTAACCCAAAGTTTCGACACTACATACAACACACTGTCCAACATCACCGCTTCACCGCCAATTCATAAATTCATAAATTGTGAGATTAATGCCCTTCACTTTCCAAACTGTTGTACAGAAGCGAATAGTCCCTGATATATTTCGACAAATCGCTTCCTTCAAGGGCTTCGTTATATGTTACGTGTAAATTATGGCAAAAAAACATATCAACCGCCTGCTGAACTATGACACAGTTTCTTTCGCGATAAGGCGACAGGGCATTTTCCGGCGTATAGCCTATTACGGTATAGACGCCTCGGCTGCTCCCGTTTTCGATAATATTATTTATCAAAGCCACGTTTTTACCGCCCAATGATTCAGGGGAATCAAATACCACCAATACCTTAATATCCGGGGTTTCTCCCGGATTATTGATAACAGGATTATCAGCGGCTATATTTTCAGCGGCGTCGGGCAAATATTTATTTGCTTCTGGCACATTATCAAGTAAATTATCAGGCATGTTTACATCAGGCACGCCTGCGGGTAAATCCACAAGCTCTATTCGCTGAAGCGTTGATTTTGAGGGATTTGATAACGCCGCCATTCGATTTGCCTGATTGGCCACGGTTTTTTCAAAGAAATTGCGTACTTCGCGGGCGTTGCCAAAATATGCCGCGCGGGACGTGTTTTTAACCTTTTCAACAAGCGACTCAAAATGTGCCGCGCTGACATATTCAGATTCCGGCGAAAGGACATAATCATTTTTGCCGCACATTGAGACAAAAATTTCTTGCAGTTCTTCACCGGTATAATCCACGAAATGAAATCTTTTATTGAACCTTGAGCGTAAGCCGGGGTTAGAAACAAGAAATTCATCCATCAACTTTGGATACCCTGCGGCTATAACCACCAAATCATCCCTGTTATCTTCCATCAGCTTTAATAAAGTATCTATTGCTTCCTGCCCAAAGTCGCTGTCCGACTTGCCGGTCAGCGCATACGCTTCGTCAATGAATAAAACGCCCCCTAAAGCAGTTTCAACAACCTGTTGTACCTTCAAAGCCGTTTGACCGACATAGCCGGCGACCAGTCCGCTCCGGTCGGTTTCAACCGAATGGCCTTTTGATACAACGCCAAGATTCTTATAAATCTCAGCTATAATTCTTGCGACGGTTGTTTTTCCTGTTCCGGGGTTGCCGTCAAAAACCATGTGGTATGACATCTCCGCAGTCGCAAGCCCTTGCTCCTTCCTTCTTTTCTGTGTTTCGATCAAATTTATCATTGCCGCCACATCTTTTTTTACGTTCGCCAAACCTATCAAGCCATTCAATTTATCAATGGGATCGTCGGATACCGTGACAGACTTAACATCTGATGTGTCATTAAATTTAACAGGCGGGTTTTCGTCAATATAAACGGTCAGCTTTTCAAGCGTTTTCCCTGTTTCCTCATTCGATGTAATTACCCCTCCGCCAAACAAATCCGGCAGTTTTTTATTAAAATCCGAGAATGAAGATACGTTTTTACCTTGGCTTTCTGAATCAATTACATGAAAGCTCAAACGCGCAACCGGCACAGACGCTATAAAGCTTTGCATGACAGAGCTTATAAATTGGTTTTTAAGATTTTTATTTGGACCTTCCGACGTATGTTTTACGAGCAAATTCAGGCCGCTTTCAAGTGAAAAAACAAGAGGGAAACGCAACAGTTTATTTTGCGCTAAAATAGCCGCGCATTTATCCTTAATGAGCGAAAGCAATATATTTGAACTCACATATAATTCCAGCGGATAATCTATATACCCGGCAACGATAGCTCCGTCCCAGGCATCGTGGCTTGAAGTTATTTCTGAAAAGTTTTGCGGATAATGTTCGTTGATTTCTCTCAACGAGCGCAGGAAGCTGTCCGGCAGGATCGCGTCTAATTGCTCGCAAATCTCGTCGGCTAATGCTTCCACATTATTTTCGTATTGCGTATTCAATAAGGAGAGTTCTGATTGATATTTTGACTTTATCGCTGCCGCCTCCGCGGGCGTGTTGGACATAAATTTATTATACTGTTCTTCCAGGCGGCGCTTGGAGTTGTTAAAGTCGTTCCAAAGCTGCTGAATCTTTTGGTCGGACTGCTCCGCAAAGGAATTGATGTTATTGATAAGCCTCAAAACTGTTTGATATGTTATTTTGTTCATGCGATGCCCTCCACCATTTTTTCGAAATGCGGTCTGATTTATCAAGTTTGTTTTTAGACGTCTCTCAAGGCGTTAGCAATTTTCTGCTCGTATTCATCAAGAAGTTTTTCATCAGGCAAAATATCCTGATAAATGGCTTTTGCCTCATCAGGCGTTATATTATCAAAGCCAGCGTAAGCACAATCCACCTCCAATTGGAAACAATCATGAAAGGACCATTTCCATTTTTTTTCAGTCTGGACAAACATAATTGCCGATCCGGTTTTAGGACGTGCCGCAAAAAGCCTCCTTCCAGAAGGATCTGTGAAGAAAATTAATTCCTTGTCAGACATTTTCATTTTGCCCCTCTTTCATACTTGCATTTATCGCCGCACTTTTTTGAGAACCCGACCTTTAACGATGTGGTGACTTGCAGCGGGTAACTGAATATCCCGACCATTTCGCCGCCTGTTTGTGGATCGCTTGTATTACAAACAAGAGTGTATTGCGTAAGGTTATTTAACAGGCGTGGAATATAGCCATCATTACCGGCGTTCAATATATCAAGTATCAGTTTTATGCCGACTGACGTAACAAAGTTGATATCAACCGATATTCCCGGCTCGAATTTTATTCCTTCGGTATCTTCCTGGTTGGAGTATAAATGATGGTTGGCCTCGGCGCGGGCGGACAGGCCGCTGCCGTCGCCCAGCGCGCACTCGTAACATGGCATACCTTTTCCATACAGGTGATAAAAAATTTCACCGGCAAACGCCCGTTCCCAAAAACCTATGGATATGAAAGCGGCTTTATAATATATGCTGATCCTGTTGGTGTAAACGTCAGCTATTCTATTGTCGGCGCAGCCAATAAAAATGGCGTCCCCGGCGGCGCAAAATGAATCCAGCGTATCTTTGGGCAAATTTTGAATGATGCCCTCAAAAGTAATTACTTCCGCGCTCGGGTTGATATTCAATATCCTCCGTTTGAGCGCGTAAACCTTAAAATCCCCGACGTCCTCTATCCCGCATTGATGGCGGCAAATGTTGTGATATTCCAATATATCGGCGTCAGCCAAAATAAAGCGCCTGACGCCGGCCCGCGCCAATTCCAGGGCGACCAGGCCGCCAACGGAGCCGCAGCCTGATATGACCGCCCGTTTTTTCGCCATTACATCGGATTCCAATATCCCCTTATTACGCGAGAAAATATTTTGATAAAGGCTGTATACCTCACATTTGATTTTTTTGCCGTAGCTGTAAAAATCAATGCCCGTACCGGTTATCACGCCGCACAGCTTGTTTCTGTTATGGCCGCTGCCTGACGGCAGTATTTTTCCAAGAAGCTCTCCCTTATTTTCTGATTCAGGGGGAAAAATATTAAAAATTCCGGATTCCTTATGATACCGCCCGTAAATATTCCCCTCAGTCCGGGTGTTTGCCTGTGTGTCGGATATGAATACTGTTTTTTCTGTCTGCGATTTTTTCATGCCTGTTCCTCGCGATCTTCTTTTTCCAGCCCCATCGCGCGCGGCAATTCTGACTTAAACGCGACGTCCGCAGGGCTATAAGTAGTTTTTCCGGGTTTTCCGCCATATGATTTGTCCGCGTAACCGTTGATGTATTTCAAGGACTGCTCCGCTTTTTTCAGTTGGAGCAAATGCTCCGGGATTAAATCGTCGCCTACTTTATAGGTGATTTTGGTATATCTGAGCGGCCAGCCCACATGATACGGCGTTATGCGAAATTTCGGGTCTATATTCACCAATACGGAGACAGCGCCGTCAGGGGATAATTTCGCGTAATCGGAGTTGGTCCCGGCGTCTGTTGCCGAAAATCTGTCAAAAGAACCCGGATGCCTGTGCCAAAGCCCGATCAAAGTCAATTTGGCCTGATACATCCGCGCTATTTTATTTATTAAATGCTCGGTGTATTTTTGGTCGTATTCAAAATAAGCCGCCTGGAAAACAGACTTTGGCCCGGGGTCTATGGCTTCTATCACATACCAGTTACCGTTTTCATAGCACCCCAAAAAGATACCGCCCGTTTCAGTCATTATCTTCTCGGACGTTTCCGTAATGACCGCCAAATACGCGCGGTTTGAGAATATTACCTCCATAAAATGCCTCCAATGTGAATCGTAAACGTTCAAACCTTTCGTAGGGGCGGCATCATGCCGTCCGCGCCTGCTGCGTTTATAGCGCCTCTCAAAATCATGCACAAAGTTCAGGCACATAAAACACTGTAAAAACTAAAATTAGTATTGAAAAGTTTGTACAGGAAAGAGCCAACGGCTCTAATACGCGCCTTCTTTTGCCACGTCGTCGCTTATCTCTCCGTTGAGCCACATTTCACATAGGATTATCCATTTACACGCCCAGCTAAGAGAGGATGCTGCCGATGTCGAGCGTGTTTGCGACGCTTTGAAGTATTTTGGGTCAGCCGTGCATATAAAGTATTCTTCGTTGCGTCCGAAATTTTCACGGTATATATGAGGCAGCCCCAAGCCCAGCCCTTTTGTATTATCAGTTGGTAATTGCGTTGCAATGTCCTTTAGCCGGGGTTTCACCGGCAAAATTTGAATCGAGCCACCGAACCCCTCACTTTGAGGATGGTCATTTTTGTAAATTAACATCAAGTCCCAAACCATCCCGCCTTTTCCGGTCGGTTGGACCTTTCCCCGCCAATACAACCTTCCTGATCCATCGTCAAGCTTATGGAGTTTAAACGATGGGAAAAATTTTGCCATCGCCATTTTTTCGGCGTCCAATAAATCGGGGTCGTCCTGATGCCAATAAAACCCCATTTCAATCCCTCTTCGCCAATTTGCCGTCAGGCACCCGGATAGCCGTGTGTCCCTGTTCTTCCGCTTCGCTTTGAAACTCGATTTCGCCGGAAGGAGTGACAACGACTTCCTCCCCCGACCGCAAAGCTTCCGCCAAAGCGCGCCGCCTTGCGGCGACGGCGTCAGCGTCGGCGTTGTTATTGTTGTTCATGATGAGCCTCCTGTGAATTATTTTTCAAACCAAATTGCAATCAATCGTATGCTGTCGTCTTTGCGGTCTGATTAAGAAACTAAGCGACCTCGCACGCTTCACTTCGTTCAGCGGCTCCCTGCTTATGGCGAAGCCAGTTCTTTTCGCCGTAGCGAAGCAATCCCCACGAGCGGAGTTTATGCTGAACGAAGCGAATGTACTCGCCACGGTGAACGAAACGGGCTGCCCTCTCGTCTTTGCGAGGCGGTTTTTTGCCGAAGCAATCCAGTTCTTTTGTCTTTGTTTTTTGTAATTGCAACCGTTTTGACTGGATCGCTTCGCTACGCTCGCGAAGACGAAAAACAACTTTCACGGTAATCCAGCCTTCATCATCATTGATTGCGAATTGGTATCAAACGCTGCCTGTCAGAACAGGAACTATTGTTTACGCCATTGTTTTGCAGCTTAACAACCAACCGGGTTACGCTGCCTTATCTTTCGATTCTTCCGCGAGGTCAAAGTTTCTGATGATTTCGCCGTTGGCGGCAATTTGAACCACGCTTTTACGCAATTTTGCCTGAGCCGCTTTTTCGCCTTTATCAAGGACAGCTCTCGCGTATGTGTTGTTATACAATTCGCTGCCTTGTCCGGCAAGCTTGGCTAAATCAACGCCGGCATTTTTTTCCATGGCCTGGGTGTAGGCGAAATAATCCCGCATTTCCCGGAGAGCTTGCGAGTCACTTGCTAAAATCCCGTCCGCTTGCCTCATTTGCGCGAATCTGCTGATAAGTTTCTTAGCGGTTCTTATAGGGCATAACAATATTGTAAAAAGCGCTCCCATTGCTCCCGTAAAATCGCCTGAAACCGCGCTTGAGCATATTCTCAGGAATGCTTTAAAGGCTACCCATGCGGAACCGCCTGCGCCCATGCCGATGATGAAGCCGAAAATACCGCCGGAAAGCCCCAAAACAGCGCCTATAGCCGCGCCTGTTGTTATGGTTATGAACTCCCGTTTGACATTTGCTTTAAATTTACCAACTTCTTTTACGTTTGATTCCACCAACTGCGTTGTGCAGTCATAGCACAGGGCTTTTCCCGCATACTGGCCTATTGAAACTCCGTAATCATCATGACAGTTCTTACAGATAGCCTTTCCGCATCCCGCGCATTGCGCCGCCGCTCGCCGTGATTGATGGTGATAACATGTCATTCCGCTTGCCATTTTGCTTCCTCCCTGTTTGGGCTTGGGGTTCGCTAAACCTTTGTTTCGAGTGGGAGAGACCTACCCGCAAATAGTCATGATTCGGTTGTATTTCTAATACGTTTGCCGCACTGTAATCACTTACTTTCTTTGCTGCGCTTTGAAATTTTCACACTTCTCCCAATCGCTTTTTGTTAAACAATGCCTTTGCCTTTTGCTTTCATTTTGATATGAGCCGTACGGTTTACATGTTTGCCCTTGAAGATAAGGACATACTACATATCCAGCCAATTTACACACCTCCTGTTCATTATAAGTACGTTAGCTCGGGTATACGCTTCTCCGCCACTCGAAACAAAGGTTTAGCGAAAGGGAATTTACAGCCATTTAGGTTTGACGTCAGTGTCCATCGTTTCGTTTAACTCGTTTAACATTTCTTGTATCTTCCGCGCTCTTTGATAAATATCACATGCTTTCCAGTTGTTATCTCCCTGACAATAAGGCTTGTAGCTGTCCCCCACATCACTGTCACTCGGCCTGCAGACGTTTTCGTCCCAATCGTAAAAGGGGCAATACTTCCCTTCGTGCCGTTCTTTAGGCTCGGAACTGATCTTCCGCAAGCGGCTGAAATCAACATTGCTGAAATCAAAGTTATCAGGACACCACCCGCTGCGGAGGACAGTACCGTCAGCTTTCACACCGGCTGTATAGCCGTCATTGGCGGAAACCGAAACAATATCCCGCCAGTTGTCGACGTTACATTGACCTTTTTCATTGTCTCCGGCCGCGACGACCGTGCCGTCCTCTTTCAAGCCAACTATATGACGGCCCTTAGCGGAAATCGAAACGATACCCCGCCAGCCGCCGACGTTGCATTGGCCATCGCTGTTGTCTCCAACCGCGACAACCGTGCCGTCTGACTTCAAGCCGAATGTGCAGTTGTCCCCCGCGGAAATTGCCGTAATATCCCGCCAATTGCCGACATTGCATTGGCCTTTTTCATTGCCTCCGGCCGCGACAACCGTGCCGTCAGCTTTCAAGCCAACCGTATGGGAACTCCCGGCGGAAACCGAAGCGAAATCATGCTTCCGGAAATCAGCAATCCTCTTCTGACGTTCTTCTTCCGCAATGCGCTTTTTCTCCTGTTTTTGTTGTAAATACTGTTCATGCTGCTGGGAAGTATAGTTGGATTTTACTAATAACGACACTGCTTCCAGCGCGCTTTTTGCGTCAGCATGTCCCTGCGCGGCGGCTTTTTCAAGCCAATGTTTGGCATTTACAAAATCGTGCTTTGCATGATAACAGCCGCCTAATCCATGCTGCCCGCCCGCGTCTCCCTGCTCGGCGGATTTTCTGAACCAATACTCCGCCTGGCTTAAATCTTTTTTTACGCCCCAGCCGGCAAAGTATCTGGCGCCTAAATGCCATTGCGCCTTTGCGTTTCCGTTTTCCGCGGCTTTCTTATACCAAACCATAGCCTCGCCATCGTTTTTTATTTCAAAAAAATAGTCGCCCATGGCTTTTTGCGCTTCGTTATCACCTTTTGAAGCCAAATTGCGCAGCTCTTCTATGGTATAAGTTTTGGCAGCGCGGTCGTCATAAGCGTTTATTGTTCCAAGCTGCTTATTTATTTGAATAATAATTTCCATAAATAATCACCTCGTATAATAGGTGTGGTCAACATTGACCGGGGTGATATACTGCGGAGGCGATAAAGATTTTAATTTTTTGCCACTCCGCGCGGTTGTTGTAATTTGGATGTTTAGTGTTTTATTCGCCGCAGGATTTGCATTTTTTAAATATAAAGCCGCTCTTTTGACTGCCGCAGTCCTTGCATAGACCCTGTGATTCCCATTGTGTTGCCTCTAAGAGCCGTTCTTTAGAAAAAGGGCCAATATTCTTCCAATTGTTGACATTACATTGGCCTTTTTCATTGTCTCCAACCGCGACAACTGTACCGTCAGCTTTCAAGCCAACTGTATGGCTACTCCCAGCTGAAATCGAAACAATATCCCGCCAGCCGCTGACATTACATTGACCTTGTTTATTGTATCCAATCGCGACAACCGTGCCGTCAGCTTTCAAACCAACTGTATGGTCACTCCCAGCAGAAACCGAAACAATATCCCGCCAGTTGCTGACATCACATCCACCAAAACGGTTGCATCCAACTGCGACAACCGTGCCGTCTGCTTTCAAACCGACTGTACGACTCCAGCCAGCAGAAACCGAAACAATATCCCACCAGTTGCCGACATTACATTCACCATCCTCATTTTTCCCAGCCGCTACAACTGTGCCGTCAGCTTTCAAGCCCACTGTATGAAGGTACCCGGCGGAAACTGAAATGATTTTATCCCGCCAGTCTCCGATGTTACACTGACCAAATTCGAGCATCCCAGTCGCACTAACGCCATCAGCTGCCAAGGCGACTATATGACACCTTCCAGCGGAAACCAAAATGATATCCCGCAATCTGCTGACATCGCATTCAAATTTATCGCCAAGATATTCAGAATACCCAGCTTTGACAACCGTGCCGTCAGCTTTCAAGCCTACTGTGCGATCCGATTGAGCAGAAACCGCAATAATATCCCGCCAGCTGTTGACACCATATAATACGCCCCCGCGGCCAACCCCAATTACTTCTCCGTATGTTTTCAAGCCGACCGTATGATAGCAACCAGCAGCAATACACCCCTGGAACTTAGCAATGCGTTCCCGTTCTTTTTGTATACTCCCACTTGCACTTTCTTTCGTTTCCATCGCCATTATCCCCTCTTTCAATTTAGATTAACGCGGCAAAGCCGCTGAATTGCATATGTTAAGAACCTGATTGATAACCTCTTCAGACGTGTCGGTTTTGTAAGCAATGATGTCGTTTTTATCAGACAGTTTTGCTTGAATTCCCGCATCCTGCTGGATCCAACGAACTATATCGTATGGGTCGTCCGATAAAGATACCGATATATGCCCTCTCAAAGATAAAATAAATCCGCCGTTCCCGCCGCTGAAAATAAGTCCCGGTTCAAAACCCAACTATAACTGCGAAAGTCAGGCTATATGTAGCCCTAACTATCAATGAGTTTACAGTGATGGATGTCATTATGGAAATAGCACCTGCACGAACTCGCTTCTTGAACAGATGATCCAACTTCTTTACCATGTTTGTTACAGTAGAAGTAAAAAGCTCTGTCAGTAAGGAGAGGGTGATGTAATTCCAAACTATGGCAAGCATTGTTCCATTGCCTTCTTACCCAATCATTTCCCTCTATCTTTATTTCATCCATATTTATATCACCTTGTCCTTAAATAACCGTGCAACCTGCATGTATTACGGCTCAATATATGGTGTTGTTGCCGCAGGACTATTTTTACTTGCGTTTCCTTGCGTTGACATTGTTAATATCCCCTTTTCTCAAGTTGCATTAACGCGGCAAATCCGCTGAATTGCATATGTGTTACTTCCTGTCATTTTTTGATACACGGATAGCAGGATGCTGCCCGTGTCTGAATTACCATTTTTGTCGGCGTTATCCTATCCTGTGGTACCCGCATTAATTGGGCACGTTGGATTATGGGAGTGAGGTCAGAAGCGTAGGGCATGGACTGGCAGCTATTTATCACAAAGTCGAAAGACGGATACGTATGAAAGCCTGCTGTCCTAAACCTTATCCCTCTACTCGACAAGATAGTTATATTAGTCATATTCAATATTCAAGCTTGCGTAAAAACATTCCACACTTTGGACAGCGTTTATTCTCCATCGTTTTTAGCTCTTTGAGTGATTCACAAAGAAACGCTGCCTGACATCCCAAAAGCATATTACAACCAACAATAGGTTCGTAACGTTTCAACCTTTGTATTGTCTCCATATCATAACAATTGGTACTTAAAAGCTCAGCCATTTTTATCCTCCTTAAAATATACTTGAGAGTTCCAAGTTCTTGGACCAAGAAATTAAAAAATGAAAACTATCATGCCGCGCCCGACTAAGTCATTATTCAATGCCATCCTGAAATGAATTATTTGCAGTATGCCCAAATGCGGTTGTTTATGAAACTGCATAAAAATCTCCTTACGCAATGACTTGGACATACTCGCTTCTGTAGCAATACTTCCAGAGGAGGCTCTCAACCAAGCGGACAAGGGGGTTGAGCGTCGCTACTAACTACTCCTCCGCAAGCGCGGCATTTAATTACCATTACCATTGTGACAACCTTCCTTTCTCTTTTTGAGTATATGTTCGATTTTGCTCACTACTCCCTGTCTGGGAGAACACTGCTCAAATCATTAACGCGGCAAAGCCGCTGAATTGAATATGTGTTACTTCCTGTCATTTTTTGATACGCGGATAGCAGGATGCTACCCGTGTCTGAATTACAATTTTTGTCGGCGTTATCCTATTTTGTGGCGCCCGCATTAATAAGAGCTGTTATTATTTCCTGATTGGGGTTTGAGGCCATTGTCGCGAGCATAAGCGCCGTAGTAGTTCCATCAGGAGCCCTTGCATTGACATTCGCGCCTCCTTTAATAAGAGCTTTTATCACTTCTGGATTGGTGTCGCCCTGCGATGCTGCCATCATAAGCGGTGTCACCCCAAGCTCATTCCTCGCCTCGACATCCGCGCCTCCGTTAATAAGAGCCGTTATCACTTCTGGATTGGGATTGTGCAGCGCCCACCCAATTGGAGTTTTATCACCTATCACATTAACTTCCGCGCCCGCTTTAATAAGAGCTGTTACCACTTCCGGATCAGGATTCTTACCCGCTGCCCACATAAGCGGCGTTAATCCATCATTACATTTTGCCTTGATATCCGCGCCTGCTTTGATAAGAGTTGTTATCACTTCTGGATTGGAGTTGTAAGCCGCTGCCCGTATAAGCGATGTCCTCCCAATATCATCTCTCGCGTCAACAATTGCGTCTGCATTAATAAGAGCTGTTATCACTCCCGGGTTGGAGTTGTTACCCGCTGCCAACATAAGCGGCGTAGAGCCTTTATCATTCTTTGCGTTCACTTTTGCTCCGTTTTTAATTGCGTCGTTGATTTGCTGTAAAGAACCTTCTTTACAAAGTTCAAGAAAAGCAGAATCATTCATTGCGTACTTCCTCCTTTAGAATTGATGATTTTGAGTATTAGATTACACCCGCTTTTATTGCGCCCCTTCGCGTAGGCAATAAAGGATTACGTTACTCTATTACAGAATTAACGCCGTTTGGTAAGTTCAGTGTCAATAGCTTCTATTCTGCCTCTAAGCGGAGAAATACGTTTTTGTACTTCCTCTGTGGCTGAATCTATACGCGCTCGTATTGGTGCTATCTCATTATTGGCTGAATCTATTTGCTCCTGAATAACTTTCTTTTCTTTAAACTTAAAAAAACCAAGTTCCGATTTTTCGGAGTTAAGTTTTTGGATTTTATTTTGAAGCTCAACCATGTTGGCATAACCATCGGTGTTCTCAGAAATTGCCGAAATTTCTTTATTTAAGGCATCTATTTGCTCAGTCAGAGAATTTTTCTCAGATTCAATTTCTGCCTTTACTTCAATCCATTTTTTAGAAAAAGGACCAATGTGCCGCCAACTGTCGACGCTGCTATGTAAAGAAGTCTCGACAACCGTGCCGTCAGTCTTCAAACCGACTGTATGAGAATACCCAGCGGAAACCGAAACAATATCCCGCCAATCTCCGACATTACACTGACCTCTGTCGTTCTCCCCAACCGCGACAACCGTGCCGTCTGCTTTCAACCCGACCGTATGAGAATTTCCAGCGGAAACCGAAACAATATCCCGCCAATCTTGAGTGTCGCACTGACCTGCATATTCCATTTTTTTAGTATTAGGATTGTAACTTTTATTGTCACCAACCGCGACAACCGTGCCGTCTGCTTTCAACCCGACTGTATGATAATATCCGGCGGAAACCGAAACAATATCCCGCCAGCCGCCGACGTTACATTGACCATCTTTATTGTCACCGACCGCGAGAACCATGCCGTTAGCTTTCGCGCAAACTGTATGCGCCCACCCAGCAGCAACCGAAATGATCGGGTACGAAGGTGCGATCTTCTCCCAGTTTCCAACGTTACACTGACCGTGTGCCCCTAATCCAACCACAGTAATATTCACTAATTTCCAATCATTATCTATGACATTCTCTGACAAGGCGACTATATGATGCCCCCCGACGGCAATCGAAGTGATACCACGCAAGCCGCTGATGGCATCGCATTGAATTTTAGTGCCATCATATTCAGAATGCCCAACCTTGACAACCGTGCCGTCAGCTTTCAAGCCTACTACACGATCACCTCCAGCGTAAACCGCTATAATATCCCGCCAGCCGCTAACATCACTGGCCCCAACCACATCACCGTAAGTTTTCAAGCCGAGTGTCCTTAGAAACCCAGCAGCAATACACCCCTGGAACTTAGCAATGCGTTCTCGTTCTGACCGTATGCTATCATTCATTGCGTACTTCCTCCTTTAGATATTAATGAGTTTAAGTATTACTCCATAATTTCATTCTTTTTATCATCTTTTTATCATTGTTACTTGACCTCCTTATTTTTTATGCATATTGTCACCTTGCGGCGACAGGATACCCCATTATCAAAAAGTAGACTTTTTGATAATAGCCCTCGAATACGCTGGAGGAAGATTATCAAGGCATGTTCTTGAAACTTTTGATATTTTGCGCGTTTTTCCGTTCACTTCACAAAAAACGACTGTAGCTGAACTAAGACAATTCCACCTTTGCAAAAATTAAAAATTATTTGAATTATTTTTGAAAATTTTTTGGGAAAATTTATTGAATTTGATAGACCTATATGTTATTTTTTTAGAGTTTGCATGACTATCAAAAAGCCTACCTTTTGATAGTCTGTTACTTGCCTTTCATCAATCGCCATTCTCGTAAACGCCTGTAGAACGTGGCTTCTTTCAAATCTATTTGCATCAGAAGTTCCTGAATTGGCAATTCCCCGCGCTCCCATTGTTTTACCAATGTGTCGAAATTTTCGGGGGGCTTTTTGATAGGACGCCCGAAGCGGACGCCGCGCGCTTTAGCGGCGGCTATTCCCTCGGACTGGCGCTTTCGGATGTTCTCGTGTTCATTCTGCGCCACGAATGACAATGTTTGAAGCACAATATCGGCGAGGAAGGTTCCCACTAAATCCTTTCCCCGGCGCGTATCCAGCAGCGGCATGTCTATTACCACGATGTCTACGCCGCACTCTTTTGTGAGAATGCGCCATTGTTTTTGGATTTCGTCATAGTTACGCCCAAGCCTGTCAATGCTTTTTATGTAAAGCACGTCGCCCGGCATTAATATTTCCGCAAGCGCATTGTAAGCAGGGCGTTTGAAGTCTTTACCAGATTGCTTGTCCGTAAAGATTCGTGCCGGGGGGATATCCAGCTCTCTCATGGCAAGCACCTGTCTGTCCTCATTTTGATCTGTACTCGACACACGAACGTAGCCGTAGGTTGCCATTTAATCAACTCCTTTCTGAAACCCGCTCAGACTTAGAGTCAATTTTCACCCAACAGGCGAAACATCAGGAGATAGGAACTATATTTCCCGGTTTCCCCTCATGAATCCACCATCCCCGGCGCAATTCCTCCGCGCGGATTTTGGCAGCCTCAGCCAGCTTTTTAACTTCGGTCATTTTTATGCTCGTATCAATTAAAAACTCTCTGTCGGCTTTGTTTAAAATACGCGCATTGACATATTTCGGTATCATAGTTTCAATATCAAAGACATAATGTTGCTCAAAGCCTTCCGGGCTCATCAATATGACGCCGAGAGATTTATCATCAAGAGCTTCAACATCACTGAGCAAATAATCCGAATAGCCATAGAGTCTTACAAAAAAATCACGATGCCGGACTATGCTTTGCGCTAAAGTCTCCTGCGCGGCGGCTGCCGTGGCAAAAAACAATACTCCTAACATGGCGCAAAGAAGTAATTTCCTCGTTCTCATTTGCTTTTACCCTCCTTTTTCCTGAGTATGGGCATATCGTTTTCATCATTGCTGAATGTATTCCCGTAAGCGTTACACTTCCAAAACCTGCCACCGTCTTTCTTTGGTATCTGTTCCGCTTTCCCCTTACAGCCTTTTACCGGACATTTAGCATGTTTCCGTTCTTGCCGAACTGTAGGTTTGCCGTCATCGTCTTTAAATGTCTTATCCGGCGAACAGAAACATCTCCAATATTTCCCATACTGCCCCGTGAATTGCCGCGCACTCTTGCCGCAACCCAGCGGACAATCAGCCTCGATAACCTCTGCTTCACCTTCGGGCTTCACTGTTCCGGCTACAGGCTCGCCATTACGGTCGCTAAATATTGCTTTGCAGTTGGAGCAGACAAAAAATTTGCCTTTATCCTTCTTTTCAATATGCGCTAAATATCCGCCACATCCGCCATTCAGGCATCTTTTAAGCCTGTCTGTTCCCGCTATTTCCCCGATGGCCAAAGCCTCAGACACTATGACCTTAACGAATGAAGCCACATCGGATGTAAATGCCTCAAGTTCAAGCTCTCCGGTTTCTATTCTGGTCATGGATTGCTCCCATAAGGCCGTTATATCCGGCTTGACCAACGTTGCGGCTGTTCCTGAATTCAAAACATCAATCAGCCCGCGACCAAGCGGAGTTGAGATGACTTGCTTCTTCTGTTTCTCAATAAATTTCCTGTCAAACAACAGCTTTATGATATTCTCCTGCGTCGCCGGAGTCCCAATCCCGTCAATCTCCTTTAGCTGCTTACGGATTTCTTTATCGTCAACAAAAGCGTGAATACCGTTCATGGCGGCGAGTAATGAATCATAAGCAAAACGTTTCGGAGGAATCGTAGCTTTTGCCTCGGTTATGGGCGCAATATCGCCGGTGTCACCCGCAGTTACATGAGGAAGCGTGGGGTTGCCATTTTCCGCTTTTTCCTTTGCCTCATCCTCCTCTTTCTCCCATCCCATCCAGCCAAGATTCAAAACATGCCGTCCGGAAGCCTTAAATGTTTCGTCGGCGGCCATAAATTCAATTATTGTTTGCTCATACTCATATTCCGGGAGAAACTGTAAGAGATAACGAATACAGATAAGGTCATATATCTTTTGCTCTTTCTCAGTTAATGCGCCTGTCAACGGCACTTTTGACGTTGGGATTATGGCGTGATGCTCCGTGATTTTCGAGTCATCCCATGCCGGGCTTTTCTGTGTTGCATCAACATTTTTTATAATGTCCTTCACAGCCGGAGAGCCAATTTTTATGGCGTCAATGACTTTCTCCGCTTCGATGCGGTGTCCTTCGGGCATGTACTGGCAGCCGGAGCGCGGATACGTTATATAGCCGTTCTCGTACAGTTTTTGAGCATGTTCGAGCGTGTCGGTTATATCGTGTTTTTTAGCCGCGTCAATTTGTAGTTTTGCAAGGTTGTAGAGCAGCGGCGGGGATTGTTTAAGCGTTTTTTTGTCTGCTTTGGTTATCGCGCCAATCGCGCCTTGAAGCTTTGCCTCAAGTTCCTTGCAGGCTTCCGGATTGACAAGCCGTTTTTCCTCGTCCAATACGGCGCTTTCGTTTGGCTGCCAGCGGCCGACTATTTGTCTGTTATTTGTCAGTTGCAGTAAAGCGGAAAGCGCAAAATACTGTTTCGGGACAAAATTCTCTATGTCGCGGTCGCGTTTGACCACAAGCCCGAGAGTGGGAGTCTGTACGCGCCCCACGCTGAACAGAACGTCATAACCAGATTTCCTTGCGCTTAAAGTGCAGTATCGGGATAGATTCATTCCCACAAGCCAGTCCGCGTAAGCGCGAGCTTGACCCGCTTTGTACTCGCCACGATATTCGGAGTTATCCTTCAAGCTTGCCAGAGCCTTGCGTATCGCGTCCGGGTTCACGTCGTTGATTCTCAGGCGTTTTGTCGTTCCCTTCCAGTCGCAGTATTCAAGTATTTCGTCTATCAATAGCTGCCCTTCGCGATCCGAGTCGCCTGCATGGATAACCTCAGAAGTATTTTTAAGTAGCTCCCGAATAGTTTTCAATAAACCCTTTGTGCGGTTTATTTCTTTAAGCTTCCAAATGCCCGGAGCTATAGGCAAATCCTCAATTCTCCAAGAGGCGTAACGAGCTTCATAATCTTGCGGCTCGCATAGTTCAAGTAAGTGCCCGGAAGCCCATGCGATAATATCTTCGCCGCAACGGATGTAATTATCTCCTTTGGTTTTATTTCCGGGTAGTACGCTTGCCAGAGCGCGGCCAACAGACGCTTTTTCAGCGATATACAGTTTATGTGGAGAAGAATTATCTCCATTTTTATTATTATTCATGTGTTTACCTCCATTTTACAGACCTCCACACCCGATTCCCAACGAGCGTAGGAGTCTCAGATATTATTTTTCATCAAGGAGCTGATGAAAAGTGAAAACGACAACTAAAATAAAAGGAAAATTTACATTGCGCAGGATATGCGGGTACCGCGTGGGGCGGGACGCCCGTGAGCGGTTATTCTTAACGCTTTGTTCTATTTTGTGCGTCATAGTTTTAGTTCTAACTTCTTTATACTCGCGGGGATACAGGATAAATATGTCCAACTCCCTTCCTCATTGGTCGTATAAAATCAACGCCATTTCCGACAAACCCATTTCACGAGGGGATTATGTCGTTGTAGATTACTTGATGATGGAAGATAATCCCGCTATAAAGGCGGCTTTAGAGCGCGTGTATTTAGGTCGCCTCCCGATGGTCAAGCAAGTAGGAGCTGTTTCCGGAGATTTGGTATCCCTTCGTGATAACCTCCTTTATGTCAATGGGGAAGATATGGGCGCAATGGTTGTCCTGAGCGCGGACTCTCTCGGCAATCCTTTATCTCCGTTTCCGACTCCCGTAACGCTCCAATCCGGTCAATACTGGCTGATTTCCAATCCGGACCGCGGCTTTGACAGCCGCTATTTCGGATGGATAGAGCGAAAATGTATCACTCATATTGCATACCCTGTTTTTTAAATTTCAATTTCATAATCCTATGGGGTAAGGCTCCGGGAACACGATATCCTTCTCGACGAAAATATTGAAACGCCTACCCGGACGGATAGTAATGGTAGGCTGGATGTCCATGTTTTTATTCATGAGCCTTGAGCTCATATCAAGGATTGCGTTCGCGACCTGTTCCGAAGCTATTTCACCGGGGCTTTTCGCCTGATTGCCATATCCGCTCTGATTCTGACTCGGCGATATGATTTCAGCCCCGGTAACGAAAGCGGACGCGAATAACGCGGTGGTTATCATTCTGCCCCAATGCTCGTTGACCCTTCCCCTCATCCCCGAGTACCCGGACTGGTCAAGTCCGGGGCTGCCCGCTATATTAAGGCTTGTTCCGTTCGGGAAAATAAGGCGGTTCCAGACAACTTGCACTCTCGTTTGCCCGAATGTGACATCCGAATTGTATACCCCTAAAATCCTTGTGCCTTTAGGGATCAGCACATGACGCCCGTGTGTAGAATCCCATACGTTCTCGCTCACTTGCCCGATAACCGGCCCCGGAAGGTCTGAATTGACGCCTGTAACCAACATTCCGGGAATGACGGTACCCGCTTTCAGCTCCAAATAAAACTGTTGCGGTATCGGCAAATTCTCCGAGTATCCCTGCGATGTTAAAGAGGCAGCTTCATTTCGGAGAAAATCCGCCTTTTGTTGCTGGCGGTTCGGGTCAGTTCCCTGTTGTTGAGTAAGCGCAGCCAGTAATTGGGAAGAGTCTAAACCGCCTGACACGGAAGCAGTTTGTGGTAACAATCCCTGCTGGCCGCCTCCGCTTGCCGCCGCTGTTTTGTTGTCTTCAAAACCGTCCGCCTTTGGCGGCGTCATTATCGCCTGTATGTTCATCATCCGCAGTTGTTCAGCCATTTGCCTGTCAGCTTGATTTGAGTAATATTTGCGCTGCCGGGGAAGCGGCGTTACAACTTGGACTGTTTCAGCAGGCTGATGAACAAGCACCTCTCTTATTATTTCCTGCGGCGGCAGCGGCGCGGGTCTTTGCGCGGACGCCTGGACTTCCGCCGCAAGGTCTAAAAAGCTCCTTTTACTCGTATCATAGTTTCTTGTTTCCGTAGTTGGCGCGTTCGATTCAATTACATTATGCGTTTGCATGGAAAGAACAAGAATTAATCCTCCTATTAAGAGCAGTCCAAAGAATATAATCCGTTTGCTGTAAGGCTTTGTTTTGCGTTTATCCTGTTCGATTATCAGATTAGCGTTTTTTTCCGTTTCAGGCGTTCTAGTCCCTTCGGGCATTTTCATCTCTTCGGGCATTTTTATTTCCTCCGGGTAATAACTATTCTTGCCTGTTCGCGCCCTGTTCCGGCAATCAGGCCGCCTTTAGCGAATACTTTGTCAACGATGAACATATCCCTTGCCACGCGATAATTCGCAAGCATTTCGCGCCTGCCCTCAAAAATCACGAATACCGGCGCTTCTATGCTCTTTATCGCGCTTTGCGAAGGAAACTGAATGTATGTTTTGATTCCATCGTCCCATACCCTGATCGGCTTCCAGCGAATCTTATCGTCGCCGCGTATTTCATAGTTGAAGTACAGCTCCTCCGGGTTTACCCCATACCCGCCCTCGGAAAGCAATGCAGTAGTGCTTCTCTCCTTCTGTTTTTCCGCGATAAATACGTCCCATGCCGCCATCGCGTCAGCCGGATAAGTGAACGACACCGAGGGCATGAACTCGGTCGAGCTTGACATGAGGTCTATGTTGTACGTCCTACGGTCAGTGTTGATTACAAGGTTTGTCGATATATCCGCCATCAACGGCTTTATAAGCACATGTACCTGTTCATTTCCCGAAGGGCCGGATTTTCCCGGCACGAACGTCCAGCGGGCCGTATCTCCGGGGAATACCCCCGTCACGATTTCGCCCGGCTGCAAAATTATGTCCGTCACCCGCATGGGACGGCAGAGGATTTTGGGGATATAGCTTTGATATGTGAAAACTATCGCGCCTGTCTGTCCTAATGTCGGCGGCGTACCATGCTTCCCGGAATTAAACTCCTTTACGAGTTTCATGGCTTCCTCATCAATTTTCCGCAGCGTCAGATCCTCAGTGATGTTGAACCATTTACGCGCCCGCTGCTCATCAAGGTATTCTCTGGCGGTTATTTCCTGCGCCTGCGCGTTGTTCGGCAGTCCGTCATCGCTCCATCCCCAGCCGTCCTCGTTGGACATAAGGATTATTTCGTCCAGGTTGACTTCAATATCCCGCCCTCCCTGCTGGATAACAACTCTCGGCGGGACGGAATAAACCTCGTCGTCAGCCGCGAAAGCCGATGAGGCCATTAACGCTAACAAAATAGCTATTGCGATTGATATGGTTAAAACCCTATTTTTTATCGTCCTCATTGTTTGTTCTGTCCTCCTATGATTTCGCTGAAATTAAAATCCGTGACGTAAATTCCCAAAGGATTTACAAGTATTTCCTCCATAGTCTTGGGCGTGCTGACAGCCGTTTCAAAAATCCCGCGATAATTCTTAGTCCAAACTTTCCGCCCGTCCTGAAAAGCGTCCTCCGACCACTCCGCCTGCCATGTGCTCTCGGATAACGGCAAGACAGAATGTACGGTTACATGAACTGACGTTCGCGTTGCCCTTGAGTCCATCGGATTGTTTTCCCTGTAATAAACCTGATATTTCGTTTCGGCGGCCGTGGCCCCCGGCGTGGAGTTGTAAACGTAATTCATAAGGTACAACTGCGCTTCCTGATCGGTAAACACGGTCTTCAATGACCATACATAACGGGCGACAGTTGAAATTATCATCCGCTGGTCAATGGCCGCCGCCCTCACGGGCTCAACGGCTATTTGATATCCGTGTTGGTCTACCTGCACAATATACGGCACTACAGTTACTTTACTCGCGGTTTGAATGACCGCGAGAACGCAGGCCGCGCAGCAAAATATCAGAATGAACGATATTCGCCTCCATTGCGCCGCGTTTTTCGATAAATACCCGTATCGCTCAGCCGCCTCCGTCCTTCCCGCCGCAAATGGATCAGCCGTAAGGATTGTCTTTTCTTCATTCTTTTTTCCCACTTGTGTTTTACCTCCTTCTTATTATGTATAAAAGCTGAACTTGTAAATGAACCTGTATCTGAACCTGTACCTGTACCTGTACCTGTACCTGAACCTGAACTTGAACTATTTCGGATCAGCGCCATATAATTGATTGGGCGTGTAAGCGTCAAACGCGCCGCCCGGTTTCATTTCATTGTTAGCAGCTTTAGCGCCGCTTACAGTTCCCCTGCTTCCGCCGCTGATACCGCCTCTACCTCCGATTGGAGAGGTCATAACAGTTTTAGTCGCTTCCCATGCTCCCATTGCTCTGGCCGCGCCGATGCTGCTCCCTCCGCTTATGGCGGTGTCCCTACCGATTTTGTATGCTTGAGCGGCGTTATTGACCGTTGAAGCTGTATTGATTGCCGTATTACTGATTCCGCGAGAGACGTTCCACACAGTTCCCGCCGTGGCTATTCCCGCCATAACGGCGGCTCTGGCAAGGCTGCCGTCCGCTGAAGCGTGTCCCGTCAAAATTGCCACCGCGTATTGCGGGACGGATTTAAGGATTATGTAAAACGCCATAAGCCCGAAAGTCATTGGGATAGCGGTATCATAAATACCGCCATCCCTTGCCACGGCAGCTTGCAACTCCGCTCCCCATCCGTCCATGAGCCTTATCATCAGACCAAGGCACAGGGACAGAAGAAGCAATTTCAGCCCGTTCATCGCCAATGCTTTGATATATCCCATGAAAATATCGCGGAATTGCCCTATTACAAAAAATGCCGCTGTAAACGCACCGCCGATTACGATAAACACAGTTTCAAGCTTGATGAGCAAGACCGTTACCGTGAATAATGTAGACAAGCAGTAAATAAAAAACACTAAAATACAGCATGTTATGGACAAACCCGGACTTGTAAACCATGAAAGCGTCTGATAATAGGTCAATATGGGGTTTATCAGCCTATTGAACGAAGCTGTTAAAGTTCCAAAACTAAGGGTTTCTCCTGATATAAAACCTCCCAGCCGTTCTAAACTGTTTGGGATTATCAATAAATTGTTGGGAGTGGATAGCAACCAGCTCATCATTCCTGTCAAAAACGCAAATCTCACAAGTAAAGCAATAATCCCTTCCAGTTGTAACCCGCCGCTTAAAGCAAGGTCTTTGCAGCCCATAGCGAAAGCTATCAGGGATGTAGTCCATAAAAGCCCCAATACATACGGAGCGATCCGTAATATCCAATCCCCCCAGGCTACCGTCCATATATCGAGATATAACCTCATTAACGCTTCAGTCAAAACGACCAGCTCCTAATAGTCAAATATTTCATGGCAGATTTTTTCCTTAGTTTCCGGCAGGCCGCAAATCGAAATTTTCAAAACCTCTGAACATAGGCTGATTAATAACAAGGCTATCCTCATGCCTCTTTTGAGCGGCGTCCTTTTGCGCCCTTTCCGCTTCCAGCGCCACGGTGGTCATTTGGGTTTGCATCATTATTAATTGCCTCAGTTTTATTGAATCCTCTCCCAAGAACCCCAAAAGCTGATTCGCGGATTGAGCTATTTGATTTCTCCCCTCCGCCGATTGAGCTATTTCCTGAAGCTTCCTCAATGCTTCCGTATCGTCGTTTTCCAGTTGCTCCCACGCAATACCGAGCGATTCCATAGTTGTCCGCGCGGTTTCCATTTGGGCGTCTGCTATTTTTCGGTATTCCTGCTGGAAATCGGTGGCGGTACTCAAGTGACCCATGTTCATATAACTGCGAAACTTGTTTTTCATCTCCGTATCAAGATTTGCCATCGTATAGGCAATGCCCTTGGTTTGGTTCATCAAGCCTTTTATACGGCTGTAAATCTGCGTGACGTTTCCGAATATCTGCTGCGGCAGTTTCATAGTATTGAGGATCATGTCCTGAATCATCGTAATCTGGTTCGTTATCTGATTAACCTGATGCGTTATCTGAGTAATCTGGTTGTTTATCTGTGTTGATAGTTGACCAACCTGCGCCGCCAGTTCGGAGTTATTCAATAATTGGGTAAATTCCGTCGCTCCCCCGGTAAGCCCGCCGCCGCCCGCGCATACTGATGATGAGCTCAGAAGCATAGCTATTATCAATAAGCAGGTTATTCTCTTTTTCCTATTCATCTTTATTCATTCTCCTTTATTTATTTGCTTGTTCCCTCGCTTCTAAATACCTCTGTTCCCACAAATCTCCCCATGACTCCAACTCTCGCTGACACAGCCAATGTTTTACCCATAAATCCCCGTGCTCTTCCTGTAATCTCCGAATTACTTTCAGATCGTCCTTCCCCGCCGCGCCGACGAATGACAGAGTGACGGGCGCCAGTCCTAAATCAAATAACCTGTTGTTGCGGCTGTTAGGCGCGGAGTAATAGTAATGCCGTTTCATTACCGCATTTGACACGATGTCCACCTGTTTCCTGTTCAGCCCCAGATGCCCCATATAAAGCTCCTTGAGGTCATCGTTTCTTGCGCCGGGGTTAGGTAAAAGAATCCGTGTAAAACACGAATCGAGAATTGTTTGCCTGATAGGGGAATTAACTATGTCCGTTAAGTTTTGTGTCGCGAGGATAACAGCGCAGTTCTTCTTGCGCAGTACCAGGAGCCACTCACGAATTTTCGCCTGGAACATTTCATGAGAAAGCGCTGTCCACGCCTCGTCAATGATGATTAACGACGGAGGATTCCTTTTCCCTTCAACGGTGACATTCAACCGTTTCTCTATTTCCCTGAATAAAAACAGCAAAATCGGCATAACGAGCTTTTTGTCCATGTTGAATACGTTATCGAGCTCGAATACGGTAAAAGGACGATACTGGATATCGTTGCTCTCGCCGTCAAGGAGCAGCCCGCCCGGACGGTCTCCGGCGTAATAACTGAGAAGCTGGCGCAATTCTCCGTCTTGAACAGTTCCATTGAAATGCGTCATAGTTCTTTCATTAGCGTTTGTTGTTGTATTCGCAAGCGTCACTAACGCCTGATGAATTAAATCGCGCTGTTCCGGCGTCGGCGGCGAGCCTTGAGAAAGTACGATAGCGGCTTCCAGCCACTCTTGAGCGTCCATCCGCTCAACCGGCGTGTCCAAAGCGGCGAGAGGGCAGAAACGCATTTTAGCGTCCCCGCCTATGTCATAATGAGCGGCGTTTATACAAGCCGCGACAAGAGGGTACATTGAATATCCCTTATCAAATGCGAAAATGCGCGCGCCATCGTAACGCTCAAACTGCGAGGCTATCAGAGACAGCAAGGTGGATTTTCCGGCTCCTGTCGGGCCGAGAATCAGCGTATGCCCCACATCACCGTCATGGAGATTCAGCCGAAACGGGGTCGAGCCAACAGACGCCGCTTGAAGTAACGCCGGGCTTTTCGGCGGAAAATGACCGGAGGGGCAGTAAAAATTTCCTGTCCAATCCGTGGTTGACTCCATGATGTCGGAAAAATTTAAGCTGCTGATTAGAGGGCGGCGAACATTCTCATAACCATGCCCCGGAAGGCTGCCAAGAAACGCTTCCATCCCGTTTCGCTTTTCAACCCGCGCCATAAAGCCGCGAAACTCGCAGGCTTTTATAACCTCTCTCGCGATTTCCTCAAGTTCTTCCGCTTCAGTGCCGCGAATCAGTATGACCGACGTATGATTGCCATACGATATATCCCCGGAGTCAAGAGATACCAAAGCGGCGTCGAGGTCGTCCACCATTGTTACGGCATCAAGATTTACAGGAGCGTCCGCACGGTTAAGGATTTGCGCGAGAAAACTCTTCATCTTCTGTACCCACCGCTTGCGCAGTTTGTCCAGCATACCTTTTCCATCAAGATAATCCATGCAGATAAAACGGTTGCTCCAACGGAGTTCATAGGGCAATAACGCAAGCTGGTGAAGAATCCCCGGAAAACTGCCCTGCGGATAACCCATAATTGATACCACTGTCAGATATTTGTTATCATGCACGAGCGGATAGCCTACTAATAAATCCCTTGCAAGCATTGTATCCAGATATGCCGGGGCTGGGAACGGAAGTCGTACCGGCTGCCAATGTCCGTTTATCACATAGTTGAGTGCCTGTAACAGATCGGAATTGACGACTGCCCCATCATCAAGCGTTTCAGTTGATACCCCCATCCGCGTTAGCTTAATTTGTCCGCTCGCGGTCAGCACATTTTCTATTTCCCATATTTTGTCCTGAAAGTATTTCAAGTTCTTTTCAAGTATTTCCTTGTGTTCCTCTTCCCCCTCTCCTGTAATAAAATTAAGAACCTTTCGCGCCTTACCGGACTGCTCAAAAATCATGGGAAGGTACGTCGGGAAAAGAGCTACTTTTGTCTCATAGTGCCGCCCTTCCTGCTGATGTTGAGCGTGCCGTTCGAGGTCTATTATCATGTTCGTGGGCTCTTTAAAGAATCCTTCAGGATACCCTTCTGCGGGTTTCCTTATCATTTCAAAGTGGATCATCCAACCTCTCCCAAGCCGGGCAAAGGCACGATTGATGTATGCCGATAATGCCTCTATTTCTTCTTTAGTGGCCGACTCAAGGTCGGGCCCTTCATACCAGAACCCGGCGAGAAGAGAACCGTTTTTCAGTTCCATTACGTCCTCCTCTACCAATGTTGAATATAGTAAAAGGTCGGATAACCCCATATCCTGCCGCGTTTTCATTGTTCCTTTTGTGCTCATGGCTTCCCGCCCCCTACCAGCGTTTTGGCTTTGTATGGTTTAGAAAACCCGCCGTGCTGACCGCTGGATATTCAGCACGGTATAAAACGCTCCTGCGGTAAACATCCGACATGCACGGGTCTATCTTTGCCATATAGACCAATAACGATCTGCCAATAAAGAAAACTACGATTGCCGCTATTATGTTTTTGAAGTTTCCCACCATAAGGCCGCCGGGGCCGCCGAGCAGGGTAACAACCATGCAAAGCATTAGAAATAAGAACCTCTCGCAGCCCATCATTAGCTGCGGCCTGACTAAACTTCGATGGATAGGAACTAATCTTGTGGATTCATCCATGAATCAGATCACCATCACGGTTGTCAATCCAAATAAATTCAATACCGTTGGCGCCGCCCCCAACATCCCCGCCAGTATTGCAGCCATCGCCACCCAACGAACCCAGCCGCCGAGCTCCGCGCCGACAAACGCAACGCCGCAAAATCCGCAGACGATCATGAAAAGCCCAAGCGCAAACGCCACAGGCCCGGTAAGCGAATTGGATAATGTCGTCAACGCGCCCTCCCAAGGCAAGCCCGCCGCTGTTCCCGCCTCCGTCAACCTTGCGAATAAACATACGTAAATCAGAGCTAAACCTAAAATAACACTGTACTTTTTCATTGCTTCATCTCTCCTTGTCCTTATTTGATAAAAATCTCCTCAGATTTCGCCATACGACATTTGGTCATAAATGGAGTCATATACATATCCCGCCTCCTTTCTGTAATCTTTGACCTCGATAATCTCCCGAACCTGCCTTCCATATTTCCCGCGTTTTTCCATGTAGACAACAACGTCAATCGCTTCGGCGATTAATGAGGACATGGGATTTTGACTTACCTCCAGAATGAGCTGCTCTAACCGTATCAACGCAGCCGCCGCGCTATTGGCGTGTACTGTGGCAAGCCCGCCGGGATGTCCCGTGTTCCATGATTTCAGAAGGTCAAGGGCTTCACCGCCTCGCACTTCGCCTATGATGATTCTGTCAGGGCGATACCGCATGGCCATTTTCAGCAGCTTTCGCATTGAAACGTTGTCGGATGTAATGAAATTCTGTTTGTTATTCGTCGCGCACTGTAATTCCAATGTGTCCTCCATGACGATCAAGCGGTCATTCGGCGCTATATCAAGAAGCTCCCTGATGAGGGCGTTCGCGAAAGTTGTCTTTCCTGAACTTGTGCCGCCAGCTATCAATATGTTTTTTTCTTTCGCTATGCACTTTCGCAGATAATCGGCGTGTTCTCCGTATAAACGCCCCTCGGTCACATACTGTTCTAACGGAAATACAGCAGAGGCATGTTTTCTTATGCTGACGGACGGACCATCAGGGCTTATCGGCGGTATGGCTCCTTCCACACGCGAGCCGTCAAGCGGCAATCTGCCCTCAAGAATCGGCGTTGACTCGGTTAATTCAGTCCCAAGCATTGCGGCGATTGTTCCAAGCGCGGCTAAGAGCTTGTCCGCAGGTAATGTTTCTCCTGTGTCGTACAGTGGCTTATCCTTACCTTCCACCCAAATACGCCCGTCTGAATTAATGCAAATCTCTATGGTGTTGGAGTCTTCCAAAAAAGATATAACTGCCGCTCCAAGCTCACGGGATAGCTTGCTAAACAATCGTTTTAGCTGCTCATTGGTTTCACGCGCCAAAAATAAAACTCCTTCCTGTTACTTGGAAAGAGTTTATTATTTGTATTTGTTGGTGTTGGGATTGTTTGATTAAGACTTGAATTATTTACGTCACCTATAAAGCAAAAGAATAAGCCGCCCCGATTAAGGAATGGCTTATTCTTCGATTCTAACTACATATTTGAGTTAGCTTCTCATTTCAAATTATGAAATCCAAAAGAAATATTTTGCTGATTTTGCTAAAAGATTACAAATGCTCTATAGTTATTCTGTGGGAATACAATTTGTAAAAATCTCAGCATTTTCCATTCTTTACGGGCTTATCTCCGCTATTTTGCATTCATCAGCTCCTTGGAGAGTACCGAATAGGTTAGCGGAAATTATATCGTGTAGCGAGATTATTGAACTAAGCTGTCTATATGATCAGCCCACCATTGCATCATTTTGCGGCGCTCTGGTAAATAGTCTGCGTAATTATATGCCGCTCTTACGCTATTTCTCTCAATATGGGCAAGCTGGCGCTCTATTACATCAGAATTGAACCCATTTTCGTTCAACGAGGTGCTTGCCATGCTACGGAAACCATGTGCAGTCATCTCCTCTTTTTCAAATCCCATTCTTCGCAAAGCAGCAACCACAGCGTTTTCACAGATAGGGCGGTCACCTTTCGCCACGTTTCGTGCTCCAGGGAACAAAAAACGACCATGACCGGAAAATTGATACAAATCTCTCAGGAGTTCGACTACTTGTTTAGCAAGAGGCACAACATGTTGGCGCTTCATCTTCATTTTCCCGGCAAGGATACGCCATTCCGCAAGTTCAAGGTCAATTTCTTTCCATTCGGCGTGTCGGATTTCACCCGGACGCGCAAAAGTATAGGCAGAAAACCACAGAGCTTTATTTATGATATAGCTACCCTGATATGTAGTCATGGCTTTGAGCAAACCTTTTATTTCATTAGGTGTTGTTACAGCTCCATGATGCTTTGGCTTTTTCGGTTTCAAAGCTCCGCGTAAGTCCGCTGTGATATCATGTCCACAGAGGCCGGAAGCTATGCCAAAACGAAACACTTGGCCTACTATTTGCTTTACACGATGAGAGGTTTCAATTATGCCGGTACTCTGCATTGATCGAAGGAGTTCAAGGAGTTCCATTGGCATTATTTCATTGATGGGACGTGCCCCAAATTTTGGGAAGAGAAATCTTTCAAGCCGATAAATTACGGTATCTGCATGAGAGTCCTTACAGACGCCTTTTATTTTAGTTTCAAACCATTCAAGGGCTACATCTTTGAAGATTTTACTTTGGGGGACACTCTCTTTTCTCACCGGAGTGTACCCCAGAGCGATATTCCTCTCCACTTCATCGCGCTTTTGACGAGCGTCTCTAAGGCTGACATGAGGATATTCTCCTAAAGATATTTTTTTCTCTTTACCGTCTTCTTTATAGCGATATTTCCAAAACTTGTTTCCATTTGGATGGACTATCAAATATAGCCCTCGATCGTCGCGCACCATAGTCCGTTTTTCAAATTTAAGATTTTTAATTCCAAACTCAGTTAAAGACATTACAATCGCCTCCTTTATAATAAGTGTGCCCCAGATATTAATTTGGGAAACAGGGCACGCGAAGGGGCACACTTTATGTCTAAATTATACTTTATTTTACTTTATTCTGTTTTGCATCAAACACAAACAAACCCGCTTGGTTAAGCGGGTATGTTTATTATTTTTTATTCTATTTTTTGAAGTTTTGGTGGAGATAAGGGGATTCGAACCCCTGACCTCTTGAATGCCATTTATTTTACACCCGTTTTATCTGGTTATACACAATTATACAGAATGTTATATAGCCTATGTTTTTGACCTTTGACGTGCTATTCTGTTATTTAGATTCTCTTATAATTATATCTGTTATGGTATCAAAAATGGTATCAAGTTTGCCGCGAGGTCTTGAACGGTTTCAAATTCTGTTAACCGTAATTCCCGAAAAAGTTTACACCACAAAATATAGAAGGGATTTGCATATTAGAAAAACTCACGATAAATGCGGAAAATCAATGCAATTTCCTTGACAAGACCATATAAAAAACTTAGAATTTTGTGGTGTAAATATTTATACCACATTGAGGAGTGTTTTAATGGCAAAAAGCTTTGTTCATTATCATAAAATCAAAGGCGCACTATACGCAACAGTCTGTACGCCAACGAGAATCAACGGCAAAAAAGATAACCAACCTCTGTATTTAGGGCGGGTTATTGATAAAGAACAAGGCGTGTATAGAAGCAGGGAGAGAGGATTGTTCAAATACAGCCTAACCGGTGGATTCTCAGCTATTGCGCCTGTCTGCCTGTGCCAAAATGAAGAAAATTTGATTCTGGACTTCGGTGATGCCTATGTGTTGTATATAGTCCTGAAGGAACATGGTTACTGGGATTTATTTCGTGGAGTTTTGCCCGATTGGGAAGATACATTGTGCACGATGCTTTTCTATCGGATTCTGCGTGGAGGAGCGAGCCGTTATGCTTCCGATTGGTGGGTTGGCTCGTATTTAAGCCAGATTTGCCCTAATGCAAAAGTTGAGTCACAGCGTGTAAGCGAATTTTTCGTGGCATTGGGCAAAGAGCATGTGCAACGTGGCTTTTTCCAAAAATATCTTGCGAAAATATCTGAAGGGCAGAAAAACCACGGCATACTGATAGACAGCACAGGAATGCGGAATGATAGCCGCTCTCCGCTTACCGCAATCAACAATCACAACGGCGTCATTAGCAACGAAACAAGGCTCATACTGGTTGTGGATCGCATAACCGGACTGCCTTTATTGTACAGATACAACGCAGGAAATATCGTTGATGTCTCAACGCTCAAAGCTACAATCCTGGAGTTGGCAACC
>Ga0099364_10000423_pt1 | contig 70759 bp, 70 predicted proteins | sample TergutTh196P3_FD_73070 | JGI IMG/M metagenome (GOLD analysis project Ga0099364, IMG submission 73070) | Microcerotermes parvus P3 segment gut microbial communities from Pointe-Noire, Republic of the Congo - Th196 P3 | ecosystem: Host-associated > Arthropoda: Insects > Digestive system > Gut ... | reverse complement strand
GCTTACGGCCTGGCAGGCTGAGCTTATGCGGCGGGAGCCTGTATTCATGGCCCAGTCCAAAGTGTGCATCATGGAAAGATTTTTCCGGGAGTCCATGCAGAACTGGGTATAGCCGTGAATGTCCAGCATGGCCACATAGAGGTTGGATATCTGAAGTGTATCTTTAAGATCTCCGGCATCGGGGAATTTGCCGTCGGCTACTACAATCTCCTTCCAAAGACGCAGATGAGTTTCCTTACTCATGTCCGAGAAAAATCCCCAGTTGAGCTTTTTTATAAGATCAAAAACTTTCATTATTACAGGATGAGTCCTCTGGCTTCTAATGATGGGCTCAGCCAGGGTCTTTAACTGCGAAAATTTGCTTACTTCCCCGGAAAGCACCCTTTCGGCAAGAAAAGAGTACAATTCATACTCAGAAGTACTCTCCGTATACTCTTTTAAATCTTTCAATCACACTACCTCTACAAGCATACCAGCATGTTAGCATATTTGCAAAAACATTAATAGGGGGTATATTGTTTATAGAGGAAGATTCCATGAAAACAGCCGAGCATTTGAACGATTCCGGTATCGCGTTGACCGAGGCCAATAGGCCCTACGAGGCAATTCCCCTTTTCCGCAAGGCCTTGGTCATGGAACCTGAAAATCCCCTATTATGGATGAATTTGGGCATCGCCCAGCAGAAAACCGGAGAATATGCCGAGGCTCTTGAAAGCTACCAGCGCGCGGTAAATATAGACGACAGTCTGGCCGAGTCCTGGTGCGCCATGGGCTTGATTTACTATGAGTTGAATGATTTTGATTCCGCTGAAGCTTGCTACCACAGCGCCCTGGAAAGAGAGCCAAGTTCGGCAAAAACATGGAATAATATGGGGGTACTGTACTTTTCCCTTGGGAATTTTGAGCAGGCCCGCCGCTGTTTTGAAGAAGCTTTGAGCTTTGCGCCTTTATACTATGACGCTCTTTACAATATCAGGGACTGCTGCCGCCAACTGAAAGATTACCGGGCGGCGGCTGAATTTGAGCGAATTCTTTCAAGCAATTTCCAATGAAAATTCTGTACATTGCCGAAATTGTCGGAAAGGCCGGGATTTACGCCCTTAAAAAATGCCTTCCGGCCCTAAAAAAAGAGAAAAATCCCGATTTTATTATTGCCTGCGGCGATGGGGCCACCGGCGGGAACGGCCTGGGGCGAAATCACGCAGCCTATATCCGTAAGCTTGGGGTTAATGTCATAAGCACCGGTGAATGCTGCTTTTACAAAAAAGACCTGACGGAAAATCTGGAAAAAATTCCATACGTTTTAAGGCCCTATAACCTTAACATGGAGGCCCCGGGCATTGGCTGCCGGGTGTACCGCAGTGACAGCCAAAAAGACGAAAAAGTGGCCGTGGCCGTCCTTTTGGGCCAAAGCGGCTTCAGCCGGCTCCATGCCAACAGCCCTTTCTCGGGGCTTCCGGCTCTTGTGGAAAGGCTCCGCAAGGAAAGCCCCTTTGTGGTCATTGATTTTCACGCCCTGGCTACGGCGGAGAAACAGACTTTAGCAAAAATGGCCGACGGCCGCTGTTCAGCGGTAATTGGCTCCCATACACGGGTTCAAACCGCCGATGAGCGGATCCTCCCTGGAGGAACCGCAGTGATCACAGACGCGGGCCGCACGGGCAGTATGGAATCGGTGGGGGGGCATGAACGGGAGTCCAGGATACGGGAGTACCTTTCGGGAATCCCCGACTGGTCAAGGGAAGCCTGGGACAAGCCGGAACTTCAGGGGGTTTTCTTAGAACTGGACAATGACGGAAAGGCCCTTTCCATAGAGCGTGTCCGCTGTTCAGCGCCTGATGTCCCTGTCCAGGAAGAAGAGGACATGGAAGCGGCAGGCACCGAGGCGGCCCATGACTGAAAGGGGCAGAATACGGGAAATAAGGGAAGAACAGATCCTCATCGTACCGGACAGAGACGCCTCCTGCTTCGGCTGCATGAAGATGGAATGCAAAAACGCAGAACTCCTTAATGTGGGAAACCCCCGCGGCCTTCCCCTTAAAACAGGCCAGGTGGTGGAAGTAAATATTTCGGCCCGCTCCCTGTCCTGGCAGACATTAACGATCCTGCTGCCGCCGCTTTTTGGCTTTGCCGCCGGATTTGTCCTTTTCCGCCGCTTCTTTGGCGAGGCCGGGGAAGGAGCCGCTGCCTTTACCGGCGTCATTTTTCTTTTTGCCACGGCTTTTTTAATTTACCGCTTTAGAAAAAAACCAAAACCCAGCGCCGGATTTGTGATCACAAGAATTATTTATTAATAGCTTCCGGCCGGGCCGCCGGTCAGGAGCGCAACTGCGGAACTTGTACCTATGCGATCACAGCCGGCTTCAATGAACTTTACCAGATCCTCACGGGTCTTTATTCCGCCGGCGGCCTTGATCTTCACGGTCTCTGTTATGTGTTTTTTGAAAAGCAATACATCTTCAAAAACGGCTCCGGCAGTACCAAAGCCGGTGGATGTCTTGATATAGTCCGCGCCGCTTTGACTTACGATTTTACAGAGCCGGATCTTTTCTTCTTCTTCAAGATAGCAGGTTTCAACAATGACTTTAAGGATTTTTTTTCCCGTGATTTTTTTCAGGGCAAAGATCTCCGCCTCTACCCTGTCAAAAAAGCGGTTCTTTAGATCCCCCAGATTTATCACCATGTCCAGTTCCCCGGCCCCTTCTGCCAGGGCAATTTCCGCCTCTTTAAGCTTTACGGCGCTTGAGTTGTATCCCAGGGGGAAACCGATTACCGTGCAGACGTTTAGCTCCCTGTAGGCTTGCCGTATGGACCTTACGTAAGAGGGGGGAACGCAGACCGAGGCGGTCTTAAACTCGACAGCCTCGGCGCAGAGTTTGTCAATCTCCGCCCAGGAAGATACTGCCTTAAGCAGGGTGTGATCGATACGGTGCAGTATCTCCTGGTCGGTCAAAAAACAGGCTACTTCGAGTACAGAACTTTTGCCTCATACTTGGTATGAAGCAGATCATGGGCCTTGTGGCCGTTGGGCTCGCCAAGGAACTCCTTGTAGACCTGGGTAATACAGGGGTTCTGGTGGGAGCAGCGGTACTGGGACTTCTCGTCGTCCGTGTAAAGCCCGGCAGTCCTCTGGCTGCGGATTTCGTCGGTGCAGCCGTAGGGCTGGCCGCCTCCGGCAATGCATCCGCCGCGGCAGGCCATAACTTCCATAAAGTGATAGGGAGTTTCCTTCCCGCTGTCCCTTGCCTCGCGGATCTTGTTCAATACCGCTTCTATGTTACCCATCTGATGGGCCACGGCGATTTTGATCTTTGTTCCAAGGCCGTTTCCAAGGTCTACGCCAAAGTCAACTTCTGCTTCCTTGACCCCGTCAAGGCCGCGGACAGGTTTAAAGTTCACATCGCCAAGTTCCTTTTTTGTTACCAGGAAGTAGGCGCTGCGCACGGCGGCTTCCATTACGCCGCCCGTTACACCAAAGATGGTTCCGGCGCCGGTATAGGGCCCCATTGGGTTGTCGGCTTCCTCGTCATCAAGTTTATTGATTTCAATTCCCGCCTGTTTTATCATTCTGGCAAGTTCCCTGGTTGTAATGGCAATATCCACATCCCATCCGGCCCCGGCGCTCTTCATGTCGTCGTTACGGTGGGCCTCCCACTTCTTGGCCGTGCAGGGCATCACCGACACAGAGTAGACCTTTTTGGGATCAATTCCGGCCTTGCCTGGCCAGTAGGCCTTGATCATGGCGCCTAACATCTGCTGGGGGGACTTGGCTGTGGAGAAGTTGGGAATCATGTCCGAGAAATACTTTTCCATGTAGTCCACCCAGGCGGGGCAGCAGGAAGTAATGAGCGGTATGGAGCTTCCCGGTTTGGTAAGCCGGCTAACCAGCTCAGAGCCTTCTTCCATGATGGTAAGATCCGCCGAGAAGTTGGTGTCAAAGACGGTCTTAAAGCCCAGACGGCGCAGAGCCGCGTAGATCTTCTTGGTATAAATGGTTCCGGGCGGCAGGCCGAACTCCTCGGCCAGGGCAACCCTGACCGCCGGGGCAATCTGCACCACCGGATGCATATCCGCGTTCTGCAAGGCCGCCCATACGGTTTGGGTGTCGTCCCTTTCGTAAATGGCCCCGACCGGGCAGTGGGCGGAACACTGGCCGCACTTGATACAGGGGCTGTCGCCCAGCGGTGTATCTGCGGCACTGGCGATTTTTCCCTTTATGCCCCGGCCCAGGAATTCCAGAGCCCAGACATTCTGCACGTCCTGACAGACAATGGCGCAGCGGCCGCAGCGAACACACTTATCCGGATTCAAAATAATAGACGGATTGGAGTCGTCAACGGGAATACCGTTTAATTTCTTGGTAAAGCGGGCATCCCGAATACCAAATTCCGCCGCCAAAGTCTGAAGCTCGCATTTTTCGTTCCTGGGACATTGCAGACAGTCGTCCGGATGGTTGGAAAGAATGAGTTCCAGGATTGTACGCCGGGTGGCGATGATCTCCGGATCATGGGTAATGATGTCCATGTTCTCGGCCACCGGGGTGGTACAGGCACGGGCCATACGGGGTGAACCGGGACCGGCGGTGCGGACTATGCAAAGGCCGCAGGAGCCCCAGGCGTTCAGGTTTGGATTCCAGCAAAGAGTTGGAATTTTTATGTTTACCATCTTGGCCGCTTCCAGAACGGTAGTGTCTTCTTTTACCTGCAGGGCCTTGCCGTTTATTTTGATGTTGACCATTGTATTCCTCCTATCCCTTCAATACCGCGTTGAACTTGCAAGCCGTCAAACATTCGCCGCACTTCACACACTTATCCTGTTCAATCCGGTAAGGAGCCTTCTTCTTGTCCGGGAATTTCGCCGCATCTTCCTGTAATATGCAGTTCGCGGGACATTTTTTGGCGCAGACGCCGCAGCCAATACACTTTTCAAGGTCAATGCTAAAGACCGCCAGGTTCTTGCACTTTCCGGCGCGGCACTTCTTATCCTTGATGTGCTCCAAATACTCTTCCCTGAAATTTTTGATTGTGGAAATTGTAGGGTTGGGAGCGGTCTGACCCAGGGCGCAGAGGGAAGCTTTGGCCATGGCCTTGCAGATGACTTCAACTTTTTCCAGATCAGCTTCCTCGCCCTTGCCGTTGGCCATCTTCTCTAAATAGTGGAGAAGCTGGGTAGTGCCGATACGGCATGGGGAGCATTTTCCGCAAGACTCGTCCACGCAGAATTCCATGTAGAAACGGGCCACGTCTACAACGCAGTCGTCTTCGTCCATGACAATCATACCGCCTGAGCCCATCATGGAGCCGTTGGCCACCAATGATTCAAAGTCGATGTGGACATCCAGGGACTTTTCGGTCAGGATACCGCCGGAAGGACCGCCGGTCTGAACGCCCTTGAACTTCTTGCCGCCCTTTATGCCTCCGCCGACCTCAAAGACGATTTCCCTTAAGGTGGTTCCCATTGGAACTTCCACAAGGCCTGAATTCTTTACCTTTCCGGTAAGGGCGAAAACCTTGGTACCGGGTGAGCCCTCGGTGCCGATTTTCCTTAGCCAGGCCCCGCCCTTGGCGGTGATAACGGGAATATTAGCCAGGGTTTCCACGTTGTTGATGACGGTGGGGAGCTGCCAAAGACCCTTGTTCGCCGGAAATGGCGGCTTGGGAACCGGTGTACCACGCTTGCCCTCGACGGACTTGATCAGCGCCGTTTCCTCGCCGCAGACAAAGGCGCCGGCGCCCAGTCGGACATCTATGTCAAAATCAAAGCCGGAGCCAAGAATGTTATTGCCCAAAAGACCGTATTCCTTGGCATGGCCCATGGCTATTTTAAGCCGCTCAACCGCCAGGGGATATTCGGCCCGGATATACACTATACCGTTATTGGCGCCAATGGCCTTACCGGCGGTGATCATACCTTCGATAACCGCATGGGGGTCCCCTTCGATGATGGAGCGGTCCATATAGGCCCCCGGGTCTCCCTCATCGGCGTTGCAGATAATGTACTTGGGGCTGCCTGTCGCCTTGCGGGCCAGATCCCACTTTATCCAGGTGGGGAAGCCCGCGCCGCCGCGGCCCCGCAGCCCGGAAGTTTTAATTTCCTCAACAAGCTGTTCGGGAGTCCATTCAAAAAGGACCTTCTCAAGTCCCACATAACCTTCACGGGCTATGTATTCATCGATGCTTTCGGGATCAATGGCGCCGCAGTTCCTAAGCACAACCCGGACCTGCTTTTGGTAGAACTGGATGTCCTCTACTACGTTTTTCTTCTTTTCGCCGTCTCCCTTGTAAAGGAGCCTTTTAACTTCACGGCCCTTTAGTATGTGTTCGGCGATGATCTCATGTGCATCTTCCGGCTTTACACCCACGTAAAATGCATCTTCCGGCAGTATCTTGACTATGGGCCCTGCCTCACAAAAACCGAAACAGCCGGTTTTAACAATCTGCGCATCGTCCTTGACTCCAAGCTGCTCGGCGCTGCTTACCAGGTTCTTGAAGATTTCATCTGCTTTGGCGGATTCACAGCCTGTTCCGCCGCATACCAGGATAAATTGCTTAAAGGCCATTTATTTTCGTCCTCCTATACAATATCTGCGGCGGGCCTATCCAGGATAAGATTATCCAGAAGCTGCCGTCCAACAAGGTGCTTGCTGACAATTTCCCCGGCTACCTGCTCGTTTACGTTTCCGTAAATAACCGATGGCATACCGGGAACTATCACTTCCGCCGTGGGCTCTGAATGACACAGGCCCATGCATCCGGTCTGGCGGATCATAACGGTCTCCACCAGCTTGTTTTCATCCAGTGCTTTAAGGAAGGCGCTCATGGCTGCTTTTGCACCGGCGGCGATTCCGCAGGTGCCCATGCCTACTACAACCTGAATTTCCTTGCCTTCAACTTCACGGCGTTTTATATCCGTCTTTGTGTTATCCCTGAGTTTCCTCAGTTCGTCCAATGTCATTTTCGCCATTTTCCTCTCCTTGTATTACTGTCTTCTCCGCCTCTAACTGCTCATTCGTTCTCTTCAAGGGAACGAAAATACTGTTCCATCAAAATTAGGGATTGGGTATCTTCCAGACCCCCAAGAGCATCGGCAAGCTCCGTTTTCAGAACCTCGTACTCAATGCGCCCTTCGGGGGGCTGATTTTCCGCCTCTTTAATGCGTTTAATCAGAACCTCGCTGGGTCCCTGGAAAAGCATTACCGTCCGGAACATCTCCGGAATACTTCCCATCGGGGGAGTATCCACATTGGCAAGGTCAAACCAGGCGCTTACCTTTGTCCCTACTCCCTTTTCGGATTTCACCTCCCATTCACCGCCTGAGCTTTCGGCGGTCTGGATCAAAAATGGAAGCCCCAGGCCCACCTTGCGGCTTGGATGCTTTACTCCGTCTGTAACAAAGGGATCCTGAGCTTTTTTAAGCTCTTCTTCGCTCATCCCCTTGCCGTTGTCTACTACAGTGAAACTCAATTTCCCCTTACCGGAAGAATCTACGGTTTCACTGATATGAAGTTCCACCAGTTCAGCCCCTGACTCGGCCCCGTTCTGGGTTATATCTGTCATCAGATCCGTCAGGGTAAAGTGCATAAAAATCCTTCGGATTTTTATGCTTGGGAGTTTCCGCTATGCGGAAACTCCATGCAAATTGTAAGAATACTCATCCGGGTCTATAGTTGCCGATAATTCCCGGGAGCATATCCAAGGTTAGTTTGCCGTAGGTATCGGTACCCACTGTCAACACCGGCGCCAGACCGCAGCAGCCAATACAGCGTACCGCTTCAACGGAAAAAAGCCCGTCCGCGCTTACCTCTCCCGGAGCAATTTTCAGAATTTTCCGGGCCTCATCAAGAAAGTCCTGGGTTCCCTTTAGGTAGCAGGCAGTTCCCAGACAAACCGACATTATGTGCTTGCCCGGCTTGGTGGTCTTGAAAAAGTGGTAAAATGTTACAACTCCGTAGATCTTTGCCAGGGGAATACCTGTCAGGCGGGCAAGATAGTCCGCTGTTTCCCTGGAAATATAGCCAAAAACTTCCTGAGTTTTATGGAGAATCATGATAAGACTTCCCGGCTTGGCCTTCCACTCATCGATAAATGAAACCAACTCAGCAGGGAAATCAACCCCTGCCTTTACACTTGCAGCACCTGCCATGAATACCTCCAAAAAATAAAGAATTAGCTTTTATTCGAAATTTAATTGTACCTGACTAAATTAGTTTTGACAAGTAAAAAAATGGGCTGATTTACCAGATTGCCTCGTATTTTAAGGGTTCTTCCAGAACCAGAAGATCCAAAAGGATAATGTCGAATTCCGCCATCCGCCCGGAGGCGTTTCCCCCATAAACTGACCTTAAAGGCCGGGGAAACTCGATTCTGGCCCTGATATAGGCCGATGCGATCTCGTCCGCCAGGGGCCGGCCGTAGATCATGGCCAGGAGATCCAGGTATTCCTGCCTGCTGCTGCTTACTCCCAGCAGCGCCGGGGCCATCAGGGCCGAAAGGTACTCGGTAATCTCAGGGGAAAGCCGGGAAATAATCTGCGGCGCGAAGATCCTGTCTAAATTTATGACAATAGAAGAGCTTCCCGGAGCGGAACCCTGGACATAATTGATAAAACGGCTTTCTTCGCCCCCAATGGCAAGAAAATCCCCCACATTGCCTATGGAAATATTGCCTTCCAGGGCGGAAGGACTGGTATTTCTAAGAGAAACGGCCGTCATCCCCGCCGCAGCGGCCATGGAGTTCGCGATTGCCGGCCCGTCCAATACAGGACCATCGCCGGCGGCCCCCAGGAAACTCCGTAAATTGCTGACAAGGGCCAGAGTCCTGGGCTCCAATGAGGTGACAAGACTAAGATTCGCCTGCCCCCCCTCTAAAAGCGCCCCGTCAATTCTTGTGGAACAGGAGGATAGTAAAGCGGACAATAGAAAAATACAGAGGATAGCGCGGCCAAGATTCTTTAACTTCATATTAAACTAACAAAAGACTATACATTTTTTAACATTTTGTATAGCGTTGATTAACACAATAGTCATGAGGTGAATTATGAGCAAGATCGAGAAACTAAGAAGGTACATACCCTGGGCTTTTTTGGATGAGTACCGTGGCAAGGACTTTCAGGGACAGTGGCCCACAATCCCCCAGATGTTCAGAATCAGCGTCTCCCGTTACGGGGAAAGAAACTGCTTTACTGTATTTGAACCTGACCGTATCACCCTGACTTACGATCAATCCCTGGCCCTTGTAAAGGCCGTTGCCCGCTGGCTGCACAGCAAGGGGATCCGCAAGGGCGACAAGGTTGCCGTCACCGGGAAAAACTCCCCCGAATGGGCCGTAAGCTACCTTGGCGTACTTTTCGCCGGAGCAACGGTGGTTCCCATAGATTACCAGCTTAGAAACGAGGAAACAGAGTCACTGCTCAAAGCCTCTTATGCAAAAATTCTCTTTGTGGATGAGGAAAAATACAATCATTTCAGTGGAAACCCCGGAAAATTGCAGGAAGTTATCTCCCTGAAAAAGGACCTGGGAACCTATGTTTACAACCTTGACGGACCGGAGGCCTTTATCGAAGAGTCCACGGAGGAGGAGCTGGCGGCCATCCTCTTTACCTCCGGAACAATGGGCAATCCCAAGGGGGTCATGCTGACCCATCAGAATCTGGTGGCGGACTGCTACCTGGCCCAGGGAACCCCCCTGCGCCTTTACCCCACCGATGTTTTCTACGCTATTCTTCCCATACACCACTCCTACTGCATGCTGGCGGTTTTCATGGAAACCATATCCGTGGGCGCCGAAGTGGTATTCGGCAAAAAGATGGTTAGCTCGGTAATGCTAAAAGAGCTTAAAGAGGGCAAGGTCACCATGCTTTTGGGTGTACCTTTGCTCTTTTACAAGCTCCTTGCGGGCATACTCAGGGGCGTAAAGGCCAAGGGTAAAGCCGTCTTCTGCATCATTTCCTTTCTTATGATGGTTTCCGGCTTTATCAAGAAGGTTTTCGGGAAGAACCCCGGCAAGAAGCTCTTTGGCTCCGTTTTGGAAAAAGCCTCCATGACAACGCTCAGGATCTGCATATCCGGCGGCGGCCCCCTGGCCCCTTCAGTCTTCCGCAAGTTCAACCAGCTTGGCATAGACTTTGTCCAGGGCTACGGTCTTACGGAAACCAGCCCCATTATCACAATAAACCCCATTGAGTACTATAAAGAAGAAAGTGTTGGCGTGATCTGCCCCCAGGTAGACATGAAGATCCTGGATCCGGACGAGCGGGGAATCGGGGAGGTAATTGTAAAGGGCCCCATGGTCATGAAGGGCTATTTCGAGATGCCCGAAGAAACCGCCTCGGTCTTTACCGCCGACGGCTACCTTAAAACCGGCGACCTGGGCTACATGGACAGCGAAAACTACCTTTACCTTACCGGCCGGGCGAAAAACATGATCGTCACCGAGAGCGGAAAGAACGTATACCCCGAAGAGATCGAGAACGAATTCCAGCTCTTCTTTGATGATATCGAGCAGATCCTGATCAGGGGATTTGTAAAAGACGAAAAGATGAAAACCGAAGGCATTGAAGCCCTTATCTACCCAAATCCAGAGAAGAAAAACGAGGCCGGAGAGACTCCATCAAAAGATGAGGTAAAGGCCAGAATAGACGCCATTGTCCTGGAGGTTAACCAGCGGCTGCTGCCATACCAGAAGATCAACAGGGTGCAGATAATTGACGCGCCCATGGAGATGACCACCACCAAGAAGATCAAGCGAACAGCCGTGTAAGAACGCCAAGAAAAAGACCTCTCACAGAGTCTTACCACAAAAAAAAACCCCGCCAATGGCGGGGCTTTTTTTTGCACTAAGATTTCTTAGTAGGCAAAGTTGCAGACGATTTTGATTACGTGATTCAGTTTATCACCAAAGTCAGCGGTAAACATATCAAAGCCGTAGCCAGCAGTGATGCTTGCGCCAGCGGCAGCACATTTGAGGTAAAGCAAGGGAGAAATGGTGGCAAGGCCAAGGCCGTCATTGTCAAGCATGGTGAGGGTGATGTCTGCGCCAACGGTGAGCAGGTCGCTAAGACCAAAGAATACACCGGGGGTAGCTTCGACTAAACTAAGGCCGTCCTGCATTTCCATACCGGCTTCAAGTTTGGCACCAAGAGCGCCGCCAAGGTCGAAATCGAGGTTCAAGCCAAGCCTGACAAGCAGGTCTTCATCGTCGAGAAGGTTGGCCAGGGCTGCGCCGATATAAAGTTCAGCAATGCCAAGGTCCATGCCAAAGCCGGCAATGAGCTTGCCGTCCATGTCGCCGACGGTTTCAGAGCTGATTTCGCTGTACAGTTTGAGGGCTGCGGAAAGATCAAATGCACCGGCATCGAATGCAAAACCAAGGGCGGTTTCCTGAAGGAAGTTAGCAACGGTGGTGGGTAAAACGTGGCTGCCAATACCCAGTGTGCTATCGGGCATGCTAAGGAAGGCACCGACGTTAAGGCCGTCGATGGGCTTAATTTCCAGCCTGACACCAGCGCCGGAGGAGACATTGTCATCAATCCAGCCGCGGACATCCCAGACTGCCGGGTCAATAAGACCGGCCCTGGCGGTAAGCATGCCACCAAGAAGGTCAACCCAACCGTGGGCATCGTAGATTTCCACGCCGAATACTCTGACGTCACCTAATGCACCAACGCCAGCTGCACCTGCTCCAAGTACGTTGGCATTAACACCAAAGTTGGCGCCCCAGCCGCCGCCGTCAAATTCGCCAAGAAGTTTTGTCGAAAGGGCTGCCTCGTCGTCGTCCCAGACTTTAACAAGGGCATCATCGAAATCATCGCCAAACTCGATGAAAACACCAACATTCACTTCTCCGCTCCAGTTCATCTCCTGGGCAAACACTCCCCCTGCTACTGCAAAGGCTAAAAGAACAATGAGAACTTTCTTCATTTAAGAATCCTCCTGAAATTGACAAGAGGGAATAACCTACGGTTATCTTTAATCCTCTTTATCTCTAAGCCCCATTGTACAGTATCTTAGTAAATTTTGTCAAGGTTTTTTGTGTTTTTTTTGCTATTTCCTAAAAAAAAATAGGCCCTTTATTGTAGATATTTATGTTGAAAAACGCTATATTAAACCATGTCCCGCAGCCAAAGCTATTCCGCCTTGACCCTTCGAGTTAGGGCTTCCGGGGAGTCCAACCGGGAGGCCACCTTCCTTTGCGCCGAAGAGGGCCTGATACGGGCCACGGTTTTCGGGGGGCCCAAGAGCCGTCTGCGGGCCTATGTGGCCCCCTATCACCAGGGAAAGCTGATGATCTACCATAATCCTGTGCGGGATTCCCGAAAGGTCAGCGATTTTGATGTCCAGTCATGGCGGCCGGGCCTAAGGGAACTATATGAAAGGGTCATGGTAGCCGATGCCCTTGCGGAGACCATTTTGGCCTTCCACGGCGGCGGCGGAGCCTGGCTAGAGGCCCTGAAACTGGCGGGAAGCGTCCTGGACTCCCTTGAAACGGCCGATGCGGCGGCCTGCTCCCGCCTTGGCGCCCATTTTTTATGGGAATGGGCCGGGATTATGGGCCTTTGGCCTTCACATAAGCCTGATACAAGCCTGGAACAGGCCGGAACCCTTGCAAAAGGGCTATTGGCGGGGGCCCTGGGCAGAAAACTCCCCACCTGGGACGGAATTTAAGCGAATGAAGTGGGAAAAAAGAGATATTTCACCTGAACTTGTAAAGAATATTGCCTCAAAATACGGCTGCGACCTCTTGACTGCCTCTATTTTGATCCGCCGCGGTATCTTATCCGCCGCCGAGATCATGTTTTTTCTGGAAGATGACCGGCGGCACCTAAGAAATCCCTTTGAACTTCCCGGTATGGACGATGCGGTGGAGCGGATTCTGGCGGCGAAAGAAGAGGGGGAAAAGGTTTTGGTCTTTGGCGACCGGGACGTTGACGGCATTTGCGCCACGGCCATCCTGACGAACTTTCTGCTTTCACAGGGAATGGACGTCAGCGCCCGGCTTCCCGGCGGGGATGAGCCCTACGGCCTGTCCCTGGCGGCAGTGGAGGAGTTCGCCGCCGCCTACGGGACCCTGATTATCACCGTTGACTGCGGAATTTCCAACGTAGAAGAGGTAAAAAGGGCCGGCGAACTTGGAATTGACGTGATCATCACCGACCACCACAACCCCAAGGAGGAGATCCCCCCGGCCCTGGCAATAGTGAACCCGAAACTGGGCGGGGATGGACGCGCTGACTACCCCTTCAGGGACCTGGCCGGCTGCGCCGTGGCCTACAAACTGGCTTCCGCCCTGCGCTTCGCCCTGAAAAGCGAACTTTACGGCCAGCCAATCTGCCTCCTTAACACCCGCCCCCTGAACGATTCCTGGCTGATAGAAATCGCCAAACTGCGGAACCTGCGCCTTGTGGAAACCCTTACCGAAACTGTGGTGCCGGCCAAGCTCAGAATAGAGGAAACACGCCTGCCCGCCTTCCTTTCCGGGGAGCAGATCTTGTGCTGGGATGCCGACTTGCAGAAGAAGACCCTGGCAAAGATCTTCGGTAACGGCGTGGAAATTTACATGCAGGACATTTCAGGGGAAATAGGCAAGGAGATCCCCTCTGCCGCGGGGAAAAGCCTTGTTAGAATCAGGGAAATGTCCCGCCTGGCAAAATACTCGGAGGCGGAGACCGGGGAGCTGGATGTTTTTGTCAATCTTTTCTGTTCTTTTATAAAACAGCGGGAAAAACTCTTTGATTCTAGCGAAGAGCAGGATCTTCAGCTTGCCTGCCTTGGAACCCTGTCGGATATTATGCCCCTGAAAGACGAAAACAGGATTATAGTAAGGCAGGGACTTAAATCCATCATGGAAAAACCAAGACCCGGCCTTTCGGAGCTGCTTTTCAAACTGGAGCTGTCGGGCAAGCGCCTTGGCGCCGCAGACATTTCCTGGCTTTTGGGCCCTGCAATCAACGCCGCCGGCCGCATGGGAAAGCCGGATGTCGCCCTGGGCATGCTCATGGAAGCCGAGGCCAAAAAGCGGGACAGCCTTGCCGATGAACTTATCGGCCTTAACGAGGAGCGCAAGAAAATAGGCGAAAGCATCTGGTGCATTGTTGAACCGGCCGCCGGAAAAAACCTGAAAGATTACCACGAAAAGCTTGCCCTTGCCTGGGGCCAGGAAATCCCAAGGGGGGTAACGGGCATTATGGCCAGCCGCCTGATAGGCCGCTTCAAGGTACCGTCCATTGTGGCCTCTATGGGGGAAGAAACCATTACCGCCTCCCTGCGCTCGGTCAGGGGATACGACCTGCGTTTTCTTCTTGAATCCTGCTCAGAGTTTTTTCTTGACTGGGGGGGGCACAACTTCGCGGCTGGTTTCAGCATGGAAGCCGCTAACTGGCCGCCCTTTCTGGAACATCTTAAATATGTAGCGAAAAACATGGTTTTACCCCAGGAGGAGGATGAAGAAACTCTGATTATTGACGCGGAACTGCCCCTTTCCTACCTGAACCCCGATATATTTACCCTAATAGACCGTTTTGAACCATACGGTGAGGGAAACGAGGCCCTTTGCCTTCTTGCCAGGGATCTGAAGATCAGCGAGATCAGCCTTATGGGAAAACCCGAGGCCAAACACGTAAAACTAACGGTGGATGCGGGACAGTACAAATGGCCAGGTGTTTATTGGCAAGCTGCCGATAAGCTAAAGCGGGAATTTGATCTGGGGGACAGGGTGGATATGGTTTTCAAGGTCACCCGCAACTTCTTCCGGGGCAGCGAAACCCCCCAGCTCGTGGTCAGCGATATTAAACGGAGTAAGGTATGAGGAAAACTGTGCCTCTGTGCCTCTGTGTGATGCTATTCTTGCTGGGATGTGCCAGGAATAGCGGGCAGGTCCAGGTGCCTGATGCGGACGTGCTGCAAGATGAGATGTCTGCCGCCGAATCCAGGCGCTGGCCGGAATTTGTTCTTAGCCCCCCTAACGCCCGGCCGGGCGAGCCTTTTACCGTGGCTTTCAGCGAACTTAACTCCGTCCTTAGAGGGGAAATGCTGCGGGCAAACCTCTTTGACTCCAGGGGAAGGCGCCTTTCAAGGGCCTCCTTCTTTATGCTGCCTGGGGATGAGCAGATAATGGTTGCGGTAATGGCTGTTCCCTCCACGGCCCAAGTCGGAGAGGCAACGGTCAGCATTGAAACCGACTACGCGACAATCCGGGAGCTTCCCTTCGTCATAGACGGGCGGGATTTCTACTCGGAAACAATTCACCTTGACCCGGTTAATACGGATCTGCGTACCAGGCCGGATCCCCAAAGGACGGCGGAATCACAGAACATCTGGGCGATCCTCAACAGAACCGGCACGGAGGTCTTCTTCTGGGATACCTTTTTACCGCCGGTAAGCTCCACCAGAAGGACCAGCTACTACGGGAGCCGCCGGGTTTTCCAGTACTCCGATGGCGGCTCTGACACCAGCATTCACGCGGGTGTGGACTACGGGGTGCCAACTGGAACCGAGGTCTTCGCCTCCGCCGCCGGAAGGGTGGTTCTGGCAAGGAGCCGGATCCTTACGGGGAACTCCGTCGTCCTTGAACACCTGCCCGGCATTTACTCGATCTACTACCACCTGAACCAGATTGCCGTCAGCGAAGATTCCATTGTCGAAGCCGGGGCCTTGCTGGGACACTCAGGGGCCACCGGCCTTGCCACCGGGCCCCACCTTCACTGGGAAATCCGGGTATACGGAGAAAACGCCGATCCAGATGTCTTTTTGGCCCGGCCTGTTATTGACAAAGATGACATAATTAATAAACTAGCTAATTACAATCACTAATTATAAGGAGGTGAGTTCATTTGGCGCATATCATCGTAGATGATAATGAGGTTTTGGAAAAAGCCATCAAGCGGTTTAAGCGTTTGGTGGAAAAAGAAGGCATCATTAGGGAATTTAAAAAACGGGAATACTACGAAAAGCCATCCACAATCCTGAACAGGAAAAAGAAGGCCATAGCACGTAAACTGATGAAGAAGTCAAGGAAGGGCAGAAACGACTATTGAGGTAAAGTGCCTTACCTAATTAGGTAAAGCTAAGGCGAGAACCTCGTCAAAGCGCTCAACGGGATGGAACTCAATACCCTTCTTTACGTTATCCGGGATCTCGTCCAGGTCCCGGAGATTCTGCTTGGGAATAATTATCTGCCTGGCCTTGTTCCGCTGGGCCGCGATGGTTTTTTCCTTAAGCCCGCCTACGGGAAGAACCTGTCCCGTCAGGCTCAGCTCCCCTGTCATAACAAGGCGCTCGGTCACGATCCTGTTTCGCATCAGCGAAAGCAGGGCCGTGGCCATGGTGATCCCCGCCGAAGGCCCGTCCTTGGGAGTGGCTCCCTCTGGGATGTGAAGGTGGATGTGGTTCTTTTCAAACCAGGAAGAATCAATGCCAAAACGCTCTGTCGCCAGCTTCTGGGCCACTGTCATGGCAATGGCGGCGCTTTCCTTCATTGTCTCCCCCATCTTGCCGGTCAGTGTAAGGCCCTCCTTGCCGGGCACCGAGGTAGCTTCGATCACCAGAGTGTCCCCGCCCATGCTGGTCCAGGCGATACCAACGGACATGCCGGGACGGTCAGCCTTTTTTATATCGCCTTCCGGGAAAATGGGCTTGCCCAAATGCCCCTCTATTGTTTTTTTATCAATGGCGAATTTCATCTCCGGGATTGCTGCATTGGCCTCGCCGGCGGCTTCGCCGGCAGCCTCCGAGGCTTCGTCCGCGTCCACGATCTGCTTGGCCAGCTTGCGGTGGATCTTGTCCAGGTTTTTTTCAAAATTCCGCACCCCGGCTTCGCGGGCATAGCCGTTGGCAATGTAAAGCAGGGAGTTCTGGCTGTACTTTACCTGATTCTTTTTAAGGCCGTTTTTTTCAAGGCTCTTGGGAACCAGATAGCGCTTGGCTATTTCCAGTTTTTCGGTGTCGATGTAACCGGGAAGCTGAATCACTTCCATACGGTCGATAAGGGGACTGGGGATGGTATCCAGGGTATTGGCGGTAACGATAAAAAACACATTGGAAATGTCAAAGGGGATGTCCAGGTAATGATCCCGGAAGTTGGTGTTCTGCTCCGGGTCCAGGACTTCCAAAAGGGCGCTGGCGGGATCTCCCTGGTAGCTCTGGCCCATCTTGTCGATCTCGTCGATCATGAAAACCGGATCTTTTGTTTTTACGATTTTAAGTCCCTGGATGATCTTGCCCGGGAGCGCGCCTATGTAGGTGCGGCGATGTCCCTTGATCTCCGCCTCGTCACGCATGCCTCCCACGGAAAAGCGGAAGAAGGCCTTGCCCAACGAGCGGGCGATTGACCGGCCCACGGAGGTTTTCCCCACGCCCGGCGGCCCCACCAGGCAGACAATGGAGCCCTTGGTGTCCCGCCTTAGCTTTCTGACAGCCAGGTACTCCACAATCCGGCTCTTTACGTCTTTAAGTCCGTAGTGGTCCTCCTCTAAAATTGCCTGGGCCTTTTTTAGATCCAGATTTTCCGGCTCCGGGTCCCCCCAGGGCAGGCTGGAGATAACGTCCAGGTAGTTGCGGCTTACAATAAACTCGGCGGAGTTGGGATCCATCAGGCTGAACTTTTCCAGTTCCTGATCGACGGTTTCTTTAATTTCCCCATCGAACTTAAAGGCCTCCAGCTTTTCCTTAAAGCGCTGGTACTCAGAACTCTTTGCGTCAGTGGTCATCCCTAGCTCGTTCTTGATGGCCTTTAACTCTTCTTTAAGAAAGTAATCCCGCTGGGACTTTTCGATCTTCTCGTTGATCTCTTTTTGAATTTTCTTTTGGATCCGCAAAAGTTCCTGCTCTTTTTTGATAAAGACCAGAACCTGCTCCATCCTCTTTCTGACATTCAGGATTTCAAGAATCTTCTGCTGATCCCCCTTGTCGATGTTCAGGATGCTGGCTATAAAGTCCGCGATTTTTCCCGGGTGATCGATGTTGATCATGTTAAGGCGCATCTCCTCGGAAAACAGGGGGTTGTTCTCGGAGATCTGCTTCATCTCGCTGATCAGCGCCCTTGTCAGGGCCTTTACCTCGGCAGTGCCGTCTTCCTCGTCCTCCAGGTACTCTATGGCGGCAACTATCGGGTCCGCCTCGTGAAGTGTCTTTTTGACCCTGAAACGCTTTAGGGTAGAAATGAAAATGTTCACCCCCCCGTCCGGAAGGTTGATCTTTTTTACGATCTTCGCCGCCGTTCCCACCTTGTAAAGGTCGGCAATGGAAGGGGTCTCGGTATCGTTGGAGAGCATGACCAGTCCGATAAGGGCATCCCCCGCCACGGCATGGTCTACCACCTTAACGTCTGCGGGGTTCCCTATCATGATGGGGGTGAAAATCCCGGGGAAAATGGGCCTGCCCATAAGCGCCACCAGGGGCAGTTTATTAGGAAGTATATGATCTATGGGTACAACACTCTGATCAGCCATATATACAATATGGCAAAATTTACGTTAAAAAGCAACGGTGGGGGGAACCTCTTCTCTATTAGAGATTTCCAAAGTATTATTGATAAAGAGGAAAAACATGAATCTAAACTATCCGCATTCGGCTTTGATTATTGTGGATCTTCAATACGATTTCTGTCCCGGCGGCGCCCTGGCTGTGGCAGAGGGCGACCAGGTTGTGGCACCCGTGAACCGCCTTTCCGCCATTTTCGCGGCGTCCGGCGGCACCGTCGTGGCCAGCCAGGACTGGCACCCGCCTGAGCATTGCTCCTTTACAGAGTGGCCCAGCCACTGCGTCCAGGGCAGCCGGGGAGCGGAGCTGCACCAGGACCTGGATCTAAGGCCCGTCAACCTGGTTATACGCAAGGGCTTTCGCAAGGAGCTGGACTCCTACTCGGCCTTTTTTGAAAATGACCGCAAGACCTCCACCGGCCTGGACGGTTTTCTTAAATCCCTTTCCATTGATACCCTGGTCTTTGGCGGCCTTGCCACCGATTACTGCGTATTTTACAGCGCCATGGATGCCGCAAACCTGGGATACAGATGCATTCTGGCAGCAGACGCCTGCCGGGGCATCGCGGCAGAGTCCATCGAAAAGGCCTTAAAGCAACTTGGCCAGGCGGGAGTAACTATAACCGATTCAGGGGAAATAAAGTGACCCGATCCTCTGCCCTTTTAATGGATTTTTATTCCCTTACAATGGCCCAGGGATACTGGAAAAGAGGAATGAACAAGCACTCCGTTTTTGAAATGTACTTCCGGAATCAGCCCTTTGGAGGGGGCTTTTCGATTTTCGCCGGATTGGGAACCCTGCTGGAGGGGCTGCAGACATTAAACTTCAGCGATACCGATATAGACTATATTAAAAGCCTTGGCAGCTTTGAAGATGCCTTTCTTGAATATCTAAAAGGATTTAAGTTTTCCGGCTCTGTCTGGGCCATGGAGGAAGGCTCAGTGGTCTTTCCAAACGAGCCTTTGATCCGGGTAGAGGGAGGGCTTATCGAATGCCAGCTCATCGAGGGAATGCTTCTTAATACCATTAATTTTCAGAGCCTTATCGCCACAAAAACTGCCAGGGTCGTTCTGGCCGCAAGCAAGGGTTCCGCCGCAGGGACTGTGGTGGAGTTTGGCCTGCGCCGGGCCCAGGGGCCTGACGGCGCCCTGTCGGCCTCCCGGGCGGCCTATATTGGCGGCGCGGCCGGCACAAGCAACGCCCTTGCGGGAAAGGAATTCGGTATCCCGCTAATGGGAACCATGGCCCATTCCTGGATAATGGCCTTTTCTGATGAGGAGCAGGCTTTTCGCAATTACGCCGAGCTTTACCCGGACTCAAGCACTTTTCTTATTGACACATACGACACCCTAAAAAGCGGGATTGTAAACGCCATCAAGGTTGGTAAGGAATTAAAAACCGCAGGGAAGAACTTTGGGGTGCGCCTTGACTCAGGTGACATTCACTACCTTTCCATAGAGGTCAGAAAACGGCTGGATGAGGCAGGACTGGACAAGGCCTTTATTACGGTTTCCAATGACCTGGATGAATCCATCATCAAGACCCTAAGCGATGTGGGGGTCCCGATAGATGTATGGGGTGTCGGCACAAAGATGATTACCGGCGGAACCGAAGCGGCATTTTCGGGAATATACAAGCTTGCCGCCAGTGAGGACGAGAACGGGAAACTGCTTTCAAAAATGAAATTTTCAGACAATCCGGAGAAAACCACCAATCCCGGCATCAAGCAGGTTTGGCGCATAAGGGACAGGGAAGGAATGTACGTGGCAGATGTCCTTGGCCTTGAAGGACCGGGAGAAAGCGATCGCTTTGAAAATGGAAAGACCTATCTATTTTGGCACCCCTCGGCGGATTACCGCCGTTTTTCCTGCAACCTTGATTCCGGCATTGAAGCTCTTTTAATGGAACAGCTAAGGGAGGGAAAGCCTCTGGGGAAGCAGCCTTCTCTAAAAGAGATCAGAGACAGGACTATCCGGAATCTTGAAAGCCTGGATCAGAGCTACAAGCGTTTTTTAAACCCGCATATTTACAAGGTTTCTATTACTGAAAGGCTCAGGGATCTTAAACTTGAGCTTATCAAAAGTCATGTCGGAGAACTGTGATGCAAAACGAAATAAAAATAAACATAAAAACCCAAAAGGGAAAAGATCTGATAAAGACCTGCCCCTTTGGCTCAAGCCTTGAATCCATTCTTCCCCTCTTTGGCCCCCTGGACTCCCCCCTTGCGGCCATGAAGGTAAATGACGAGATTCTGCCACTGTCATCCCGCCTTGAGGTCAAGGCCCGTCTGGAAGCTGTAACACTGGAAAGCCCGGAGGGGGTAGCCATCTACCGCTGCTCCCTGGCCTTTCTGCTTGCCGTGGCCGCAAGCGAACTTTTTCCCGAAAGAAGCCTTTACGTCGGCCATTCCCTGGGTTACAGCTACTACTACACCTTTCATGAGGGGCAAAAGGCAAAAAAGACTGAAGTTGAAAAGCTCCAAAAGCGGATGAGGGAGCTGGTACAGAAAGATCTGCCGATAAGATGCCGCTACATGGCATATTCCGAAGCGATGGAAATCTTTACCAAAAACCGCCAGGAAGACACGGCCCTTTTGCTTAACGAAAGAAGCGAATCCAAGGTAATGGTCAACGAGTGCGCTGATTTTGTGGATCTTTACATATCGCCTTTGGTAAACAGGACAGGGCTTTTGGAAGCCTTTGAACTCATGCACTACGGGGAGGGTTTCCTCCTGCGCTTTCCCGCCACCGGCGGCGGAATGAAGGTTGCCCCCTTTGTGGACAATCCCGAACTTTTTTCTGTTTACAAGGAGCATAAAAGATGGGGCCGCATCGTGGGTGTGCAATCGGTGGGGAAGCTCAACCAGATGGTGTCCGACAGAAGCATACGGGACTATATACACATCGCCGAAGCTTTTCAGGAAAAAAAACTTGCCGAGATCGCGGATCATATCTATGCGCGAAGGGATCTGGTCCGCCTGGTGCTTATCGCCGGGCCCTCAAGTTCGGGGAAAACAACAAGCGCGAAAAGACTTTCAATTGCCTTAAAGGTAATGGGTATAGAACCCATAGCCATAAGCCTGGACAACTACTACATGGGCACGGACAAAACCCCCAGGGACGAAAAGGGAGAACCCGATTTCGAGTGCCTTGAGGCCCTGGATATTCCCTACCTAAACCGCCAGCTCCTGTCCCTTTTGTCCGGGGAAGAGGTCGTCCTGCCGGTTTACGATTTCAAAAAAGGCCGGCGCAGGGAGGAAGGCGGCAAGAAGATACGCCTGGATCGAAGAAGCGTGCTCTTGATCGAAGGCATACACGGCCTTAACGACGCACTTACCCCACAGTTGAAAAAGGATATCAAGTTTAAGATCTATGTCTCGGCCCTGACCCAGCTTAACCTGGACGATCATAACCGCATCCCCACCAGCGACAACAGGCTATTGCGGCGCATGGTCAGGGATTACCAGTTCCGGGGGGCCGGAGCCATAAGGACTTTTAACATGTGGCCCAGCGTACAAAGGGGGGAACGCAAGCACATCTTCCCCTTCCAGAACCGGGCGGACGCGGCCTTTAACTCGGCCCTGGACTACGAGCTGGCCGTGCTGAAATTCTATGCCGACCCCCTTCTGCGCTCGGTAAAACCCGGCATGAAGGAATACTCCGAGGCGGCAAGGCTATTATCGTTCCTGTCAAACTTTGCGCCCATCCCGCCCCAGTATGTGCCCGGCACCAGCATCTTGCGGGAGTTTATCGGGGATTCTGAGTTTAAGTATTAGCGTCTTTGCGCCTACCTGCGGTCATCGTCGGTGAGTAAAGGCTCGGGCTGCGGGGCCTTCTTTGACTTTGCCCGGCCAAAGCTGATCAAAAAGAGCCAGCGGAGTACGCCAAAGAGGGCGTAGCCGCAGAAGACCACAAGCAGGGCGAGCTGGATGTTCCAGACAATGAAAAGCAGGGTGGCAAAGATAAACAAAAGGCCGGGAAGTGATTTTTTCCCCCGCAGCAGCTGGTTGGCAAGGTGCGGATAGCGGATGCGGCTGACCATAAGTATGCCCGTTAAAAATGTAATGGCCGGAAAGGCGATTACGACAATCATTTCCAGTAAATTATTATCGATAGTGTGTAAAAAATGCTGATGAAAAATAACAAGGCTTACCACAAGCCCCGCGGCCGAGGGCGAAGGGAGGCCGACAAATTGCATATGCGTTGTTCCGTCTTCCTCATTTTCCACATTGAACCTGGCCAGGCGCAAGAGCGCGCACATGGCGTATATAATACACGAAAAGAATATTCCCCTTTCAATGAGCGAGGAAAAATGTTCCTGCCCAAAGCTAATATGGGCAAGATTATACTCAAGCATCATGATCATTAAAAAGGCCGGAGCAACGCCAAAGCTCACCGCATCCGAAAGGCTGTCAAGCTGTCCCCCGAAGCTGGAAGTGGTTCTGGTCAGCCGGGCAACACGGCCATCAAGCATGTCCGCAATCATCGCCAGTATTATCACATAGGCGGCCAGGGCAAAGGCAGTCATGTCATTGTTACGCGTAAAGAAGAGAACCCATTGGTGCTCAGCACTGCGGCTGGCAAAAACAATGGCGATAAAACCCAGAGCGCCGTTAAGCAGGGTTATAAAGGACGGAAGGACGGCAATGTATTTAAGGCGTCTTTTTCTGCGCTGGGGGTTATCAGGTCTTTCGCTCTTTTTCTTTGCTTTACGGATTTTTAATTGCCGGATCTTAAACGGACGTATTTTCATGGCTTGTTGTATCTTATCAGGGGGCTTAGTCCGGCACGCAGCTTGTCGCCGATCTTGGCACAGATCTCAAAATTGTCCCCCGCCGGAAGGTAAAGTTCCGTCCTGGAACCGAACTTGATCATCCCAAAGGGCTGACCCTGCCGGTATTCTTCGCCGGCCTGGGCCCTGCAGACTATGTGCCGCGCAATGGCCCCTGTTATCTGCCTGACCAAAAGCCTGTCTTTTGGCTCGCTAAGACGCTGCATAAGAATGTCATTGGATTCGTTGACCTTACTTGCCTCGCTGGAGGCGGCGTTGATGAAGCGGCCCTTTTTGTAAGTTACGCTTTCTATGCGGACATAGCAGGGTACGCGGTTAATGTGAACATTAAAGACACTTAAAAAAATGCCAATTCTAAGAACCTCCGCTCCCAGCTCGTTATCGTCAACAAGGGAAATGTCGGTGACGGTGCCGTCCGCAGGGGAATAGAGAATCGTTTCGTCAGCTACAATAGTCCGCGAAGGGTCCCGGAAAAAAGAAAGCATCCAGACAAAAACAAGGAAGAGAAAGGCTTCTAGCGGAATTAACCAGATGGCAGGCCAGAATACCAGAAATAAAACGGCCATTAAAACAAGTATGGCAAGGGGATAAACCGCCACCTGGGGCAGACCGTACTTTGTAAGTGGAACGCGCATGCGGAGAGTATAGCAAATAACAGGTAACAGTGCTACCTGTGACTTGAAATGTCGTCCAGTATTTTTGTTTCTTCGTTGAACATGTTTTTGCGGTACTCTTTTTGCCGCTTTTCCTTTAGTTTATCAAATATTTTCCGTTCCCTGGAAGCTTCCATAAAAAGCTCCCTGGCTTCTTCAACCTTGATTTCCGCCAGGGCCGCATCTTCTAAAAGCTGCTCCCTGGTACTATCCAGCCGCAGAAGGTAATACATGTACTGCTGTATAATCGCCGCGTTGTTTTTGGGGCTAAACTGGGCCTCGGCAGCCCTGGCCCGCTCCACCGCCACTTGCCGGATCCTGGCTTCAATCTCCGATAGAACTCCAACGGCCCTGCCCAGCTCTATCTTTGCCTCATCTTCGTAGTATTTTCTTAAGTTAAGAACCTTCTGTAAACCAAAGGAAAAGGCCTTCATTCTCGTATCCTATAATTCGATCAGGGGAAGGTCCAGCAAGGGAGGCTCAGCCGCTTCAAATGCCGGCGAACTCGAGCTTGATATAACTTCCTCTGCCATGACCGGAACAGGCTCGGACTCGGGTTCCTGGACTGGCTCCTCTGCCTGGACTGGCTCCACATGGCTGTCAAAATCTTCTTCATCTTCTTCTTCAACCAGACGAATCATTCTGGGAAGGTACTCTTCCATTTCGTGTTCCGGGATTTCAACACCGGCTATTTCTCCAAGGGCCTTTAGTGTTTCACTTAATGTTGACCTTTGCTCAATGGCCTGGGTCAGGAATTTTTCTATGTCTTCCCGCTTGGCGATAGCCTCATCGATCCTTGGATTGGAACCCTGCTTATAGGCCCCAACACTGATAAGGTCTTCCGAATCGGCGTAATCCGCCATAAGCCGCCTTATTATTCCCACGGCCTCTTTGGTTTTTTCCCCTGCCACGGTGTTCGCAAGGCGTGAAATGCTTGCCAGGACATCAATGGCCGGGTAATGGTAGCGCTGGGCCAGGTTCCGCGAGAGGATCAAATGGCCGTCAAGGATACCCCTGACCGTGTCCGAAACAGGTTCGTCCATATCGTCGCCGTCAACCAGAATCGTGTAAAAGCCCGTTATGGTTCCCCTTTCAGAGGTCCCGCAGCGTTCCAGCAGCTTTGGCATGGAATCGAACATGGAAGGCGTGTATCCCCTGGTTGCCGGCGGCTCACCGGAGGCAAGGCCGATCTCCCTTTGGGCCCGGGCAAAGCGGGTCAGGGAATCGAAAAGGAGCATTACGTCCAGGCCCTGATCGCGGAAGTATTCCGCCACGGCCGTGGCCACATAGGCGCCTCGGAGCCGGGCCAGGGGGGGGGAGTTTGAGGGGGTTACGACAACCACGCTTCGGGCAAAACCTTCTTTTCCCAGATCGTTTTCGATAAACTCGTTTACTTCCCTGCCCCGCTCCCCGATAAGGGCAACCACGTTTACATCGGCGCTGGTATTGCGGGCTATCATTCCCAGCAGGGTGGACTTGCCCACCCCGGAGCCGGAGAAGATCCCAAGCCGCTGTCCCCGGCCAACCGCCAAAAGGCCGTCAATGGCCTTGACCCCGGTGCTTATCCGTTCCTTTATACGGGGGCGGTGGTAGGGGTCCGGTGGACTTGCCAGGACAGGATAACGAACAGGCGATTCAATGTCGCCTTTGCCGTCAATGGGCTTACCAAGGGCGTTAAGGATGCGGCCCAGCAGCTTTGCGGAAACCGCCACGTCAAGGCCGGCGCCGGATGCTATTACCCGGCAGCCGATCTCAATGCCCCTTGCCTCGGCAAAAACCATAAGCTGGACAGTTTCGTCATTAAGCCCTACCACCTCGGCCTGTATCTGCCTGCCGGTACTTAACTCTATGCGGCATACCTCCCCGATAATGGCCTGGGGGCCGTGGCTCTCTATAAGGATCCCCTGAACCCTGATGACACGGCCAACGCACTTTATCGGATCGCAGACTTCCATCGTGTCCAGGTATTTTCCAAATATGCTTCCCATTTTAATCTCCGTCGGAAATGGCCGAAGTATCGCTGTTCCCCTTGGCCTTGGATTTGATGGGAGAAATTTCCAGTATCTTGGCTTCCAGCTCCGCCAGCTGGTTTGCTATGCGGGCGTCTATTTCGCCAAAGTCCGTTTCAATGATGCAGCCGCCCTCATCCACCGAGGAGTCTTCCACTATCTGGAGGGATTTGGCTCCTTCAACAAGGTTAATGAAATCCTTGATATGATCGGTAGCGAGTTTAAGATCGCTTATGTTAACCCTGATGAGTATGTTCCCCCGGCCCTTTACCTTTCTTAAAGCCTGCACCACATTGGAAACAACCACGTTCTTCTGGTTCTCGGAAATAACCTTGATAACCTTTCTGGCAATCAAAAGTACCAGGCTGACGATTTCCTGCTCTGTTTCTTCCAGTATTTCCGCCCGCTTGTCCTGGGCCCGCTCCAATACGGTTTGGGTTCTTTGAACCAGGCGTTCTACCTCGGCCTTGCCCTCGGCAAAGCCGGCTTCCCGGCCCTTTGCAAAGCCTTCCAGCTCCGACTCCTTGCGCTCAATCTCAAAGCTGGCGCGAATCTCGGTTTCTATTTCCTTGGCCTTTTTTTCGGCTTCGGCAATCATTTTTTCCGACTCGTCCTGGGCCTTGCGTTTTATGACCTGGGCCTCGTCGGTTCTGCGCTTGACCTCCCTAAAGGCAGACTCGTCCGCTTCCTTTATTATGCGTTCGGCTTCGGCCCTGGCAGCGGCAACCATTGCCGCTTTTTCAGATTCCCACTGATCCTTGAAGGCCTCGGCCTCCCTGCGAATATCATCGACGGTGGGGCCGGTATACTCCTCCACCACTTCGGTAATTTCTTCCAGTCTTTCATCGGCCTTGGCCAAATGGGAAAGTTCAGGAAACGCGGTAGGAGGGTCTAAAAAGACCTTCAACTCGGTTACCGCGATCTCGCCTGGTCTGAATACTGCCTTGGTCATAGCAACCTCTTAAACAACTAGTTCGTCTTCCCCGGCCCTGGCGATAACAATTTCGCCTGTGTCTTCCAGATGCCGGATAATGGAAACGATCTTCTGCTGGGCCTCTTCAACGTCTTTCAACCTGACAGGGCCCATATACTCCATGTCCTCTTTAAGCATACCGGCGGCACGCTTACTCATATTCCTGAAAATCTTGTCCTGTACTTCAGTGTCAACGCTCTTAAGGGCCTTGGCCAGTTCCTGGGAGTCAACTTCCCGCATAACCTTCTGGATGGAGCGGTCGTCAAGCATGACAATGTCCTCGAACACGAACATACGTTTCTTGATTTCTTCGGCCAGCTCAGGGTCTTCGTCTTCAAGCTGCTCGATGATCTGCTTTTCCGAGGCACGGTCAACCAGGTTAAGGATTTCGACGATGCTTTCAACACCGCCGGCTGCCGAGTAATCTTCGCTTGAAAGGGTGGAAAGTTTTTTCTCCAAAACCCGCTCAACCTCCCGCAGAACTTCCGGGCTTGTCCTGTCCATGGTTGCTATACGCCGGGCCACGTCGCTTTGCACCTCGTGGGGGAGGTTCTGCAGGATAACCGATGCCTTGTTGGGTTCCAGGTAGGCCAGGATCAGGGCTATGGTTTGCGGATGCTCTTGTTGAATAAAGTTTAAAAGGTGGGCAGGGTCCGTTCTACGGATAAAGTCAAAGGGACGCACCTGCAGACTTGATGTCAGGCGGTTGATTATGTCGATAGCCTTCTGGCTGCCCAGGGACTTCTCCAAGAGTTCCCGGGCAAAGTCTATACCGCCCTGGGAGATGAACTGGCTCGCCATCATCAGCTCCTGGAACTCCTGGAGGATGGCGTCCTTCATTTCAGGCTCTATGGTTTCAAGCCTGGCGATCTCAAAGGTTAGGGTTTCAATTTCATCTTCCCTAAGATACTTGAATATCTCCGAGGCTATTTCCGAGCCTATGGTTACGAGGAATATAGCGGCCTTTTGCCGGCCGGTATATTCCTTGATTCCCTTCTTTTTTGCGGAGCTCCCGGAAGAGGTCTTTGCCATTTTTTACTCCTCCAATAGCCAGGTGCGGATGAGCTGGGCGGCGTCCTCGGGATGTTCTCTGGTCATATTCGCCACTGCCTCCTGCAGCTCCAAACGGGTCCGTTCTTCCACAGAAATGGAGACGTCCATTCCCTCTTCTTCCGCCTGCAAGAGCGCCTGCTGTCTTAAGGCTTCTTCTCTGCGGGCCCTTTCCTCGGCTTCCAGTCTGCGCCGTCTTTCTATCTCCCTTGAGATAGTTCTATAAAGAACAAATCCGGCGAGAAGCACAGCAAGACCAATCAGGAAGATCATGATGGTTGTCTCGATCTGCTTCTGCCTGAAATAGGCGGCATCTTCCTCGGCGAACTGTCTGGTTCTGTCGAACTGGATATTGTGCACAGTTACCGAGTCACTACGGGTGGGATCGTAACCGATGGCATTCTGTAAGAGGACCTGGGTACCCCTAAGATCCTCAGCGCTTACGGGAGTATAGATCCTTTCGATGGCGCCTTCTTCTGTTATGACCGGGTTCCGTTTTTCATCATACCTTATGCGCCAGGTACCGTCTATATTAACCGATACGGTAACCCGGTTTACCTCCGGGCTTCTTTCCTCATGGGTCATGCGGGAGTTGATTTCCTCGTTAACCTTTTCGGTTTCCTGGGTTACCCTGCCAAAAAGATTGGACATATCCCTGTAAGCCGGTGGGACATGGCCTTCCACCCCTGCCGGGCCTTCCGGATTAAAACCTGTGCCCTCCCAAAAGGTGGAAGAGGTGGCGCTGGAACGGGTGATGGACTCAAGAAAGACCGAATCGTCGTATGGAAGGCCGGGAGTCCTGGGCCTCATTGTAATGGGGAAAAATTCCTCGGTGGCGACGCTTCTTTGGGACATGTCCATGGTGATCCTGATATCCAGATCCCTTACCCTGTCCTCGGTAAAGGTGCTTTGTAGGGTTTGAAGGATCTTTGCCCGGTACTGGGCTTCAAGCTGTCGGATCATTCTGGTTTCCCGTTCAATCCTGGTAAGGCGGTCCCATTCGGCAAGACCGGCAAAGTCGTTTAGGATCATTCCCGTATGATCGGTGATAACGATGTTTTCGTCCAAAAGCCCTTCGATGGCAAATTTGAGGAGCTTTTGAATGCCCTCAATTTTCCTGCGATTTTGTACAATGTCACTGCCAGGCTTGGGGGTGATGATAACGCTGGCGGAGACCGGGTGCTGCTCGGAGGCAAAGAGCCGGCTTTCTGGCATAACGATGGTAACATTGGCGTTGTCAACATCGTCCAGGGCCCTGATATGGTCGGTAACCATCTGGGTAATGGCCCGGCGCAGGTTCACGTTTCTTTCAAAGTCCGTGATGGTCCAGCGTTCCCGGTCAAAGATGGCCCAGGGGTCTATGCCCTGGGGGATAAGGTCTTCGCGGGCCAGAATACCTATCATTCGCCTGGCTGTCTCTCTATTTTGAACCATGATAATTCCGGCGGCATTTATGCTTGCGCTTACCCCTTCCTGATCGAGCCGTATCATGATCCGATCCCTGGCAATCTCGTCCCGGATGGGCGCGTTAATCAGCGGAACCAACGTTGGCGTTGAAGAGACCGATATCAGTGCCCCAAGGCCGATCAGTACCACAAGCACAATGCCCGCAAGGACAACGCGCTGAACCATGGACCATCCGCCCCAGAGTGTTCCTAATTGAGCGAAAATTCTCCTAAGAAATTCCATATTCCCCCCCCAAAAATCAGTTAAAGTTAACTGTTATCTTGTATTAATCAGATCCCTCCAACCCTGTACTACGCGATTGAGCACGTTACGGGTTATATCCAGGGATAATCTTGCCTGGGCCATAGCAATGCTGACATCTTCCACATTTACCGAATCGGGATCCGTTATTGCCATCTGGCTAAGGTTAGAAGAAAATTGATGAGCTGCGCTGACCCGGTCCAGGGCATGCAGCATTGAATCGGTAAAGGTTCCGGAGCGAATTACCGCATCGGCGCCGATTTTTCTGCCCAGTTCGGAGATATTTCTTCCCTCTGACAGAAAATCCGCGCTGTCAGATGGCATATGAAGATGATGCGTAATGTTAAGCGGCAAATCCGGCGTTTGGCTGAACTTTGTTAATTCCGGTCGTAATAAATTCATTCTTCCCCTCCCTTAATATTTTACCTGTTACCTATTTCCAAGGCCCTTTGAAACATGGTCTTGGCTCCGTCAATAACCGCCGCGTTTGCCTCGTAGGCTCTGGAAGCCGCGATTAAATCTACCATCTCGGTTACGATGTCCACATTTGGCATTTCTACATAGCCCTCTCTGGGACCGCTTACAATGGCGTCCGGGTGTGTGGGATCGTAGACCAGCCTGTTTTCGCTCTGCCAGTCTTTTTGAATTTCCGCTATGCGAACACCCTGCCCTACGCCATTGTCCATGCCCTTGGGCAAAAAGGGCGAGCGCCAGTAGGGGCTGTCCACCCTGGGGCGCATTATTGTTCTGGAGCGCTTGAAGGGGCCTCCCTCGGTGGTACGGGTGGTGGACGCGTTGGCGATATTGTCGGCAATCACATCCGTTCTGGTTCTCTGTGCCGAGAGGCCCGAAGACGCTGTATTAATTACTTGAAAAAGTCCCATCTATGTTCTCCTTAGGTTCTCAGAACCAGGCTTAGCTGGCTGAACTCGAAATTAGCCATATGCGCAAAAAGCGAATAACGAAGCTGATTTTTCAACAAGAGGTTAAATTCCTCTTCCGCGTCAACGTTGTTGCCGTTATTGTCCGTCTGGGTCAGGTAGTCCAGCACCCGCCGGGGCGTTACTTCCTGGTAATCCCTGGGCTGCCAATTGGGTATATGTTCCGGATGGGTCAGTCTGAGTTCCAGGGCCGGCTTCATTCTTTCAGAGTACAGGGCCCGGCCAAGATCGGCTTCAAAATTCACTTCCGTCCGCTTGAAATTGGGAACATCCGCGTTTGCCATATTGTTGGCATAAACGGCCTGGCGGAGTGAAGAGACGCTCATACTCCTGTGAAGCAGGTCGACTGTCTTGCTAAAATTGTTATTTACAATCATTGCTACTGGCTATCCCCCTGTTTCAATCATCGGTAAACAAAAAAACTTCTTTAATCACAGAATGTACCTTCCCAGATCCTGATCCTTTGCCAATGTGGCCAGTTTTTCGTCCACATATTCCACTGTAATGGGCACTTTTGCCGGACTTATGTCCGGCGCCTCGAAGGAAAGCTCCTCCAAAAGGGCCTCCATGATGGTGTGCAGGCGCCGGGCCCCAATGTTTTCAAGCCGGGAATTGACCTCGGCGGCAAGGGCCGCAAGATGGTCAACGGCTTCGGGAGTAAATTCAATCTCCACATCCTCGGTGGCAAGCAGCTCGGTGTACTGCTTGGTAAGGGCGTTTTTCGGCTCGGTCAGTATTCGCAGGAAGTCATCCTTGCCCAGGGAGTCCAGTTCCACCCGAAGCGGAAAGCGGCCCTGCAGCTCGGGGATCAGGTCCGAGGGTTTGGCCAGGTTAAAGGCCCCGGCGGCAATAAAGAGGATGTGCTCGGTATTTACCGGCCCCCACTTGGTGTTCACCGTGGCGCCTTCCACGATGGGCAGTATGTCCCTCTGAACCCCCTCCCTGGAGACATCAGGCCCGCTGCCGCCGCGATCACCCTTGACGGCTATCTTGTCTATCTCGTCGATAAAAACGATTCCGGTTTCTTCCACCCTTGAACGGGCCTCGTCGCTTACCCGGTCCCGGTCTATTAGCTTTTCTGATTCCTCGGCTATAAGGATCTCCCTGGCCCGCTTGACGCTGACCAGCTTTTTCTTTTTGCCGCCTCCAAAAAAGCCGGCAATACCGCTAAGGCTGGTTTCAATATCTTCCATGTTGGCGCCCATCATTTCAAATGCCGGAAACTGGGGGTTCTGGTTCACGGTTACTTCTACGGTCCTGTCCTCCAGCTTTCCCTCTTTTAGCATGGCCCTGAATTTTTCCCTTGTGGGGTTGGGGGCGGGTTCTTCGGCAAGATCCAGCTCCTCTTCCCCGTTGCTTACAACTTCATCATCCTCAGGCTCCTTGGAAGCGGGGGGCATGCCTCCCGCCGGGATCCCGATCTGGATGGCCGTTCCCATAAGGGAGGAGCCGTTATTTCCCCCGCTGGGGAAGGAAAAGGTTCCCATGGGCCGCACAACAGGGCTCGGCTTGGACTTTTCCTTGGATCTTTTTCCGGTTCCAGGAAGCAGAAGATCCAGGAGCGCCTCCTCCGCGCGCCTTTCGGCCTCGACGGTAACCGATTCCTGCATCTCCTGCTTGACCATCTGCACCCCGGCAGCCATGAGATCGCGGATCATGGACTCTACGTCCCGGCCCACATAACCCACCTCGGTGTACTTGGTTGCCTCGACCTTGATAAAGGGTGAACCTACCAGCTTGGCAAGGCGCCGGGCAATTTCGGTTTTGCCCACGCCGGTTGGACCTATCATTAGGATGTTTTTGGGAGTAACATCGTCCCTCATTTCCGCGCTGATCTTAAGGCGCCGGACCCGGTTTCTAAGGGCAACTGCCACCGCCCTCTTTGCCTTTTTCTGGCCCACTATGTATTTGTCCAGCTCCGCCACGATCTCTCTGGGGGTGAGCTTTTCCATGTTTCTGTCGTTTTTTTCACTCATAGCTGATTTCCTCTACACTTAAATCTACGTTTGTGTAGATGCAAATGTTTCCCGCGATTTTCAGGCTTCGCTCCGCGATTTCCCGTGCGCCAAGCTCTGAGCCATCCAGGTAGGCCAGGGCTGCGGCAAGGGCGTAAGCGCCGCCTGAGCCGATGCCAAGGGCATCTTCTGATGGTTCTATCACGTCCCCCGTTCCGGATACAAGCAGGGTCTTGTTTTTATCCGCCACAAGGAGCTGGGCCTCAAGACGGCGCAGTGCCCGGTCGGTGCGCCATTCCCTTGCAAGCTCCACGGCGGCCCTGGCCAGATCCCCGGAGTACTCCTTGAGCTTTGCCTCAAAGCGATCAAAGAGGGCAAAGACATCGGCGGCGGCTCCGGCAAATCCGCAGAGTACCTTTCCGTCCATAAGCCGCCTGAGCTTGCGGGCGTTGTTTTTCATCACCGTATTGCCCAGGGTAACCTGTCCGTCAGCGGCCATGGCCACCTTGCCGTCACGGCGTACCGCCAGAATGGTGGTCGCGTGAAGCTTTGTTTCTTCCCTCACTATCGTTTCCTTTTTCATTTTCTTTGCCCCCCATGCGGATGGGCCTTGTTGTAAACTTCTTTTAATCGCTCCATGTTTACATGGGTATAACGCTGGGTGGTACTTATGCTGGCATGGCCCAGAAGCTCCTGTACAATACGGACATCGCAGCCGGAGTTCATTAAATGGGTGGCGAAACTGTGCCGCAGTGAATGGGGATTTATTCCCTTTCCCAGCCCTGAACTTTCGGCGTACTTTGAAATGATCCAGCGCAGGCCGGGAACGGAAATCGCATTCCCCCTGTGGCTGACAAAGAGCCTTCCCGTGGGCTTTTCGGCCTTGATCCGTAACTGCCTTGCGGGTAAATAGGCGGACAGGGCCTCGGCGGCCTCATCGGAAAAGAAGACCTGCCTTTCCCTGTTTCCCTTTCCGATGATCCTGGCTCCGCCAAGATCCCTTTCCATGTCTTTCAAGTCAAGGGCCGCCGTCTCGGAAATACGAAGCCCCCCTGAGTACATACAGAGGATCAGGGCCCTGTCCCTCTCCGGCCAGAGCAGGCCTGTCTTTTCCGGAAGCTCCGAGAAATGCGCCATCTCGGCCTCCCATAAAAAGGCCGGCAGGGTTTTGGGCGTTTTCAGGTTTCTAAGGGCCGCAGAAGGGTCGTCGGTTCTATGGTTAAAACGCATAAGCCAGCGGTAAAAGCCCCGGACAGAGGAAAGGGCCCGGTTCACGCTTACCGAGGCCAGGCCCTCGGCGCTAAGGTCGGCGATAAAGGCCCTGACCTGGACGGCGTTTGCCGTTTCCGGGGAGAAGCCGTGGTTGGCGCAGTAGCCGGCAAAGGAGCCAAGATCCATCCCGTAAGCGGAGGTGGTAGCCTGGGAAAGTCCGCGTACAGATTGAATATAGGCCAAGTATTCCTCCACTTTATTCGCCATCAGGCCCTTCCTCGGAATTCTTTTGATAGCTGCAGTCAGGATTTATGCAGGCCCTGGAGCCGGCGTTTTTCCTGTCATTTTTTTCCACAAGGAACCAGCCGCATTGGGGGCAGTTTTCATTTATGGGCTTAAAGTGGCTGATGAAATCGCAGTCGGGGTAGTTGGTGCAGCCGTAGAATTCCTTGCCCCTGCCCTTGGTTTTCCTGGACACTATGTCGCCTGTGCATTTTGGGCAGGAGGCCAGGGGGATGGATTTGGGGTTCTTGCATTCGGGGAAGCCCGAGCAGGCAAGGAAAAAGCCAAAGCGTCCGAGTTTTTTGAGCATTGGTTTGCCGCATTTCTCGCACTTGTAATCGGTAACTTCATCCAGGCTGCCCTTGAATGACTCCAGGGTTTTTCCTACCTCGTCTACCCGGTCCTTAAAGGGATCCCAAAACTCCCGGATAATTTCCGGCCAGGAACGGTGGCTCTCTTCCACCTCGTCCAGCTTGGTTTCCATGGAAGCCGTAAAAGCCGTATCCACCACCTGGGAAAAATTTTCCACAAGCAGCTCGCTTATCATCCGGCCAAGAACTGTGGGAACAAGCTGCTTGCTTGAGCGCGTAACATAGTAGCGATCAAGAAGAACCGAAATTATCGGCACATAGGTCGAGGGCCGGCCTATGCCCTTTTCTTCCAGGGTCTTTACGATGGAAGCATCGGTGTAGCGGGCGGGGCCCTGGGTAAAATGCTGTTCTGAGCGGAATTCGTCCACCTTGACTTCGGCGCCCTGTTTAAGAACGGGATAGGGAGTTCCCTTCTCGTCCTTGGAGGCAAGGAGCTTCATCGCCTGGTAAAAACCCTTTTCGATGATCTTTGTACCGGCCACGCGGAAAACGCCTGTTTCTTTTTTTGAACTGACAGAGATATCCACGCTGACGGTCTTGGTCCTGGCGTTTTTCATCTGGCTGGATACAAAACGCTCCCAGATAATCGTGTAAAGGCGGATCTGATCCCGGTTTAAGTGTTCCTTCATATCGTCGGGTGTATAATTTACATAGGTAGGCCGGATGGCCTCGTGTGCGTCCTGGGCCTTTTTCCCGCTGCTATACTCCAGGGCCTTTTCCGGCAGGGCCTTGGGGTACTTTTCGCCGATCCACTTTCGTACTTCCTCAAGGGCGGTTTGGGAAATACGTACCGAATCGGTACGCATATAGGTTATAAGCCCCACCCGTGAATCTCCCATGTTCACACCCTCGTAGAGCTGCTGGGCGATCTGCATGGTTTTCCTTGAGCTGTAGCCCAGGCGGTTGGCGGCAGTCTGCTGAAGCTGGGATGTGGTAAAGGGCGGTTTGGGTTTCAGGCTCTTTTCCATTTCCCTGATTTCGGAAACTTCGCATTTGCCGTTTTTTACAAGGTCAATTATGGCCTTGACCTGAGCCTCGTTTTTCAGTTCCGGCTTTTCATTTCCCCATAAAACCAGCTGGGCCGTAAAGGATGATTTACCGACTTTAAAGTCCGCCTTTAATGTCCAGTACTCTTCGGGGACAAAGGACTCAACTTCCCTTTCCCTTTCGCAAATAAGCCGCAGGGCCACGGACTGAACCCTTCCCGCCGAAAGCCCGTTTTTAACCTTCTTCCAAAGCAGGGGCGAAAGATTATAACCGACAAGACGGTCCAATACCCGCCGGGCCTTTTGAGCGTTCACCTTGGATTCGTCTATTTCCGTTGGGCTTGCCACAGCTTCCCTGATTGCCCCTGGAGTTATTTCGTTAAAAGCTATCCTTTGAATGGGAACCTCGCCCACCTTCGCGGTAATGGCGTTTTTCAGATGCCAGGCGATGGCCTCGCCCTCACGGTCATTATCGCTTGCCAGCAATACGGAGTCGGCCTTTTTCGCATCTCCCTGCAGTTCTTTTAAGAGCTTTGCCCGTCCGCGGACGGTAATGTACTCGGGTTCAAAGTCGTGATCCACGTCTATGGCCAGACGTGATTTGGGAAGGTCAATCAGATGCCCCATGGAAGCTTTGACCGTATATTCTGAACCCAGATATTTTTCCAGGGTCTTTGCCTTTGCGGGAGATTCCACGATAACAAGAATTTTTCTTTCACCGGGTTTTTTTTCTACGGGTTTTTTAGACTTTAACGCCATATTGTTCATTCCTTACATTTGATATCATGTTCCACTCCGCAAGAATATCTTCCGCAGCAGAAACAACTTTGGCCCCGTCCTCTACAAAGGGCTGCATTCCCGTACCCTGTGGGGATTTAAGGCCGACAGCGTCCATCCAAAGATCACGTCCCTGCTCCAATGCAAAGCGGGCGGTGATAAGGGCCCCGGATTTTTCCGGGGCCTCCACAATCAGCACTCCGCGGGCCAGGGCGGAAATAATCCGGTTCCGCTCGGGGAAATTCCACCTCATGGGCCCTGTCCCAGGAGGGTATTCTGAGAGAATAAGGCCCCCGGTTTCAAGTATACGCCGGGCAAGGGAGCGGTTTGAAGCCGGATAGACCATGTCCGGGCTGGAACCAAGAACAGCCGCCGTGGGCGCACCCCCGTCAACGTTTCCCCGGTGGGCCAGGGAGTCAATCCCCAGGGCCAGCCCCGAGACCACGGCTATACCTGCCTCGGCGAACTGCCTGCCCAGGGCATAGGCCCGCGCCGCCGCCGCCGAAGATGGCTTCCTTGTTCCCACAATTGCCACAAGGGGTCTTTCCGGGTCAGGAAGCTTTCCCCGGAAAAACAAAAGAACCGGGGGATCAAAGATTTCCCGCAGCAGGGGCGGATAGGCCTCATCCCGGAAAGAAACCATTTGTATCCCAAGCTTTTTGGCTGCCTCTGCGTCCCTTACCGCTTGATTATGAATCTCGTCCATGCTCCAGCTGTGGTTTTCCAGGGACCTGCCAAGAATCTCTTCGATTCCCCCTTTTGCAAGCAGCGAGAAATCCTCTTCCCTGTCAAATCTCTTTAGCAGCTCTATTTTTTCGTTTCCCTTGAGTCCGGGAAGGCGTTGGATCATTAGATCCATGATCATAAGCTCGAGTAAATCATTCTGCATGGACGCCGCTCCAGCTTTTTAATTTGGGGAGATAATTCCGGTGGCTGTCCCTAAGACGCCCGGAATCAATATGGGTGTAGATCTGGGTCGTGCTTATTTCCGCGTGTCCCAAAAGTTCCTGTACCGAACGGAGATCGGCTCCGCCGGCAAGGAGCTCTGTGGCAAAGCTATGGCGCAGGGTATGGAGTTTTGTGGAGAGCCCGGCCCGAATGGCCAGGGAGCTGTAGTTCTTCCATACGCCTTTGCGGGAGAGCCTTTTGCCGCTCTTGCTCAGGAAAAGGGCCCGGGAGTTTCTTATGCCCAGCAGCTTGGGCCGCCCTTCGGCAATATACTGTTTGAGCCAGAAGACCGCCTCGGCTCCAAAGATCACCAGCCGCTCCTTATTTCCCTTTCCCTTTACCCGTGCAAGGTTCTTGGAAAGGAAAACATCGGCGGTATTAAGGGCAACGGCCTCGGAGATTCGAAGTCCCGCCGAATAAATTAACTCGTAAAGGGTCCTGTTTCGCAAACCAAGGATCGAGTTTGTTTCGATGAGGGAAAGCAGGCGGTCAACGTCCTCCTTCCTGTTTACTTCCGGGAGCCGGTCAGGGCGGCGTGGAATTTCCAGAAGGGAGGCAAAGCCGGCGCTTATGCCCTCGTCCTCAAGGAAACGGGAAAAGGAACGCAGGGCGGAAATGGCCTTTGCCACGGAGCGGGAATCCAGGCCGTCTGCCTCCCGGCGCCTTGCCAGGTAGCGGGTGGCGTCGGAAACTCCTAAAGAGTTTCCGTTAGGAACGCCGACGACGTTTAAAGAGAGCTCTTCCTCTTCCAGCCAGTTTAGAAAACGGCGGATTTCATAGCAGTAGGTTTCGGCGCTTAAAGGCGCCCTCCTTTCCAGGGCTATGAGATGGGAATGGTAACGCTCCAGCAAAGCTCTCTTGTCCACTTTTCTCCCTTAGTTGGATAGGGCCTTTTCCAGGCTCTCGGTATTAATGCTAAAGAATCTGCGATCCCGGATAACCGTCGGTACATCCAGATCCTCGTTTGTATACTTGTACTCGTCTCTTCGGGGGTAATCGTCCCGCCTGTCCCTGGGCGGCAGATAGTCCGGGAACATTCCGTTTCCCATAAAAGCGTCAAATTCTTTTCCGGTTACAGTTTCGGGTTTGACAGGTTTAACCAGCTCAAGTTTCTGAGGCGCCTGATCCCTAAAGCCGCTGGCAATCACCGTGACTCTTATCTTGTTCTCCAAGATTGGGTCAAGGTACATACCTGGAATAACAATGGCGTCCTTGTCCATGTCTGCGGTAATCCGCCTTACAACCTCATCGTATTCAACAAGGGGAAGATCCTCGCCGCCGGCCACGTATATAAGGGCCCGTGTAGCGCCCTTGATGGAGGTATCCTCTAGAAGGGGATTGTCCAGAACGCTGGAAATAGCCTCCTCTACCCGGTCCTCGCCTGTGCCATAACCTATTGCCATAAGGGCATCACCCTGATCCCTCATGACGGTAACCGCGTCGGCAAAGTCTATGTTGATAAGGCCGGTTTCGATGATGCTGTCGGAAATGCCCTGCACGCCCTGGCGAAGCACGTCATCGGCCTTGCGAAAGGCCTCGGGGATGCTGGTTTTGCGATCCACGTTGTTAAGGAGCCTTTGGTTTGGAATGACGATAAGGGTGTCTACCACTTCCCGCATTTTGGAGATGCCCATTTCGGCCACATCCATACGGTAGATCTTTTCAAAATCAAATGGCTTTGTTACCACCCCGACCGTAAGCGCGCCCTGGCTTTTCGCTATCTGGGCAATCACCGGAGCGGAGCCTGTGCCGGTTCCTCCTCCCATGCCCGCAGTAACAAAAACCATGTCCGCCCCTTCCAGGGCGTTGGCGATCTGCTCCTTGTCGTCTATGGCGGCCTGTTCGCCGATATCAGGTATTCCTCCGGCGCCTCTGCCGCCGGTAATCTTGGAGCCAATTTGGAGTTTTACCCCCGCCTTGCTCGCCCTTAGGGCCTGGGCGTCGGTGTTAACCGCGATGAATTTTACGCCTTTGATACCGCGCTCAATCATCCCGTTTACCGCGTTGCAGCCTCCTCCCCCGGTTCCGATTACCACGATGGTTACCGGTTCCTCTGCTCTTGCCGCTTCGATCAGCACTTCAAAATTCATGATCCCCTCCCGATCACTTTAATTTATTCTCTACCTAGAAAACTAGAAAAATTCTTTATCAAACCACTCCCTGAGTTTTTCCCAAACGCTTGGGCCTCCCTTCTCCCGGCCCCTGGGATCTGCGCTCCCTGGGCCGCCGTCCTTGAAACCGCGGTCATAGCCTTCCAGTATCAGGCCCACCGCAGTGGCGTAGGCTGGGCTCCGGTAATCGGCGACAAGGCCACCCACGGGCAGGGGCATCCCCACCCGGACCGGAAGATTAAACACATGGGCCGCCAGGTCTGCAGCCCCGACCAGTTCAGCCCCGCCGCCTGTAAGCACCACTCCCCCGCCCAATGGCCGGGAGAAGACCAGCTTATCCAGTTTTTCCTTTACCAGTTTAAATGTCTCCTCCATCCTGGGCCTGATTATGGCCAGGATCTGGGATCTGGGTATGGCCTGGGGCGCTCTTCCGCCCACTCCGGGAACGATGATCTCATCATCTTCTTCCAGGAAGGGCTCCCAGCAGCAGCCCGCCTCTAGTTTAATTTTTTCGGCTGTCTCAAAGGAAATGTTTTTTATAATGGAAATATCACTGGTTACCTGGGTGCCGCCGGCCGGTATGGTATTTATCGAATAGGGCGCTCCCTCTGAATAAACCAATACATTGGTGGTACCGCCGCCCAGGTCAACCAGGGCAACACCCAGCTCCTTTTCTTCCGAACTCAGTACGGAGCGGCCGGCGGCCAGGGTCTGTAAAACCAGATCCCTGACCCTAAAACCGGCGCGGTTGACGCACTTGATAAGATTCTGGGCACCTGTTGTGGAACAGGTAATAATGTGAACCTCGGCTTCAAGGCGCACGCCAATCATGTTAAGGGGATCCTGAATGCCCCGCTGATCGTCTACGATATAACTTTGAGGGATAACTTCCAGGAGCCTGCGGTCCATGGGTATCAGTACCGCCTGTGCCGCCTCAATGACCCGCCTGATGTCGTCCGGGCCGATTTCCCTGGTTTCCCTGTTCTTTCCGGTAACAGCCACTACCCCGCGGGAGTTTATCCCGTCAATATGGCTCCCCCCGATACCGGTCCAGACCTCGTGTACCTCCCTGCCGCTCATCATCTCGGCGGCCTCAATGGCCTGGGAAACAGAGCGCAAAGTCGCTTCGATGTTTACAACCACGCCCTTGCGAAGGCCCGTAGAAGGGCTGGTCCCAACCCCGGTAATTTCCAAAAGCCCGCCTTCGCTTAGCTCGGCAATTACGGCGCAGACCTTGGTCGTGCCTATGTCAAGGCCGGCCACTAAAACTTCATTACTCAAAGGAGGCCTCCTTTAGGATATATGAGGCTATGCCGGAGCGAAAATCAAGGCTGTCTATCTCGTCTCCCCTTGATGCCAGTACATCCACCATCAAAAGGGTATAACGGAGCGTGTCTTCATTCAACTCTGATACGCGCACTTTTATGCCGCTATGGGCCGGATAGAGAATCATGTCAAAACCGCTAAAGGCCCTGGGGCTTACCCTGATTTCCGAAACCGCAGCGAGCAGCTCAGGAGCGGAAAGGTTAATTTTTTCAAGTTCATCAAAGAATGGGGCAAATAATGAGGGCAGCTTCATTCCCACAAATGGATCTTCGATTATGAAGCCTGAAATTACAGGCAAGGAGCTGGGGAAAGCCCCGTCCATTCCGCCCATGCGGAAAATTACGGCGTTGCCGTCAAGGAGTACGGGAATGCTTCTGCCATTCTGAATGGCAAAAGCGTATGCCAGGGGCCGGCGGCCCTCAAGAATAATATGCAGCCTGTCGGGGAAACGCTTAAAGACCTTGACACTTTCCAGGGAGCTAAAGCTCATCAAGGCCTGTTCTATTTTTGCTGCGTCCGTAGAAAAAAAGGAGGAACGGCTGCTTATTCCCGCCTGGTTAAGGACGGCGGCCCTGGGAAGGCCCTCATAACCTGAAATGTCAATCCGCATAAAGGGCCTGAATGGGGTTATTCCCAAAAGCCAGATCAGCTCTCCTGACAGGCATACAACGGCAACGACAATGAAGATCCGAAGGAATTTTTCAAAGCGCTTTGAGATGGCGACCGGAGCCTGCATATAATCTTGGGCCATCATGCCTCCCTGGCGGCGCTTGCCGTTTTGGAATACCTGGAAACATTCACAATGAGTCCAGCCATAAGCAGGGTGGTTGCCAGGGAGGAACCGCCCGCCGAGAAAAACGGAAGGGGGATACCGGTAACCGGCAGGATCCCGGAAGTGACGGCGATGTTCAAGAGAACCTGGGAGGCAATCATGGTTACAAGGCCGCAGCCCAAAAGACGGTTAAATGAATTTTCGTTCCGCATGGACGCCATGTAGCCGCGGACGGCGAAGACTGCGAAAAGGGAGCAGAAGAAGAAAACTCCCAGGAAACCGGCCTCCTCGGCATAGGCCGAGAAAATAAAGTCCGAATGAATTTCCGGAACGCTGGCAATCTTCCGCGTCCCCTGCCCGATACCCTTGCCCCAAAAGCCACCGGAGCTTATGGAAAGGATCGAGGCGTTTGCCTGAAAGCCAACTCCCAAAGGTTCAAAGTCCGGCTGTATGAAACTTAAAAAGCGCCTTATCCTGTGTTCTTTTGAAAGAACGAGTATGGCCGCCGTGGGCAGGAACATAAAAAGGGCGCTGAAAAAATAGCGGGCCCTTACGCCGGCGATAAAAAACATAAAAAGGGCGTTTAAGGCCAGGAACACTGCGGTGGAAAAGTTGTTCTGTAAAAAGATCAAAACAAAGAAAATGCCGGCAACCAGGGCAGGCGGTATAATGCCACGGGAAAGATCGTCAATATTACCTTTTTTCTTCTCAAAAAAATGGGCCAAATAAAGGGGGAGTACAAGTTTTACCATTTCAGAAGGCTGGTAGGTATAGCCCGCGAACCCTATCCAGCGGGCCGCCCCGTTTTTGCTCACACCGATACCGGGAACAAAGGTCAGAACGCAAAGTATGATGCTTCCAATTACCAGGGGCTTGATTAATTTCCGCAAGAGATTCAGATCCATTACCGAAGCCAGGAAGAAAAGGCCCAGCCCCAAAAGACCCAGGCCGGCTTGACGGGAGAAAAAGTACAAGCCGTTGCCAAAGAACCTTTGGGCAAAGGCGTAGGAGGAGGAGTACAGGGTAACAAGGCCAAGGCCCGCAAGAAGCAGGATACTGGCTATAAGAATATGATCCGTTTTACGGCGTTCCACATCTATGTGCGTACTCATAATTCATTACTGGATCTTCAGCGTAGACAGCGCTATGATCGCAAACAGCCCTCCCAATATCCAAAAGCGGATAACTACCTTGCCTTCCGCCCATCCGGACAATTCAAAATGGTGATGAAGCGGGGCCATTTTGAACACCCTCTTCTTCCGTAATTTGTAAGAGACCACCTGTATGATCACCGAAGCGATCTCAAGAACAAAAACACCTCCAATAATAAAAATCAAAAGTTCTTTTTTTATCATCAGGGCTATAATCGCCACCGCTCCGCCAAGGGAAAGGGAACCCACATCCCCCATGAAAACTTCAGCCGGGTGGGAATTAAACCAGAGAAAACCTATCAGAGCGCCGGTAACGGCAAGACAGAAGACCGTAAGCTCCCCCGCGCCGGAAATAAACGGGATTCCCAAATAACTGGAATAATCATAGCGGCCGGAAAGATAGGTCAGGATGGCCAGGCTGATGAACACCAAAATCATAAGTCCGGCCAATAGCCCGTCAAGGCCGTCGGAAAAATTTACCGCGTTGGAGGCGGCCATGATGAATAATACTCCAAAGGGAATCCAGAGAACTCCCAGGTCTATAAGAGGGTCTTTGAAAAATGGAAAGTATAGATGGCTGACTTCATTATCCCCGTTGATGTACAGAAAAAGCATAACGGCAAGGGAAATCACAAACTGAAAGGCCAGCTTTGCCCATGGCCGCAGCCCTTCTGAGTTTTGCCTTTTTAGCTTTAGATAATCGTCAAGAAAACCCACAAGGCCAACGGCCGTAAAAGCCCCCAGGATAAGCCATATCTGCCAGTTGTCAAAGTCGGTCCAGAAAATCATGGCTATTAAAACAGAGAGTATTACGAAAATACCGCCCATGGTGGGGGTTCCGGTTTTAGATAAATGGCTGGCCGGGCCGTCTTCGCGCACAGTCTGTCCGATCTTTAGCCGTTTTAGGGCCTCGATGATCCTGGGGCCGAATATGTAACAGATAAACAAGGTGGTCAGGGCAGCGTATGCTCCCCGGAAGCTAAGGTACTGAAAAACATTCAAGGGGGTAAAGTGAATTACCATTGGATATAAAAACTCAAGCAGCATGGCCGTCCCCCAATAACATTTCTGTCAGGGCTTCCAGTTCACAGCCCCTGGAAGCTTTCAGCAAAACCAGATCCCCGTTTTTAACGTAGCCATCCAGCGCTTTTGATAACTCGTCCATGTTCTGTGTGTAAAAGCTTTCGCCAAGCTGATCTGCAGCAGAACTCATTTCATCGCCGAAAAGGAAAACCTTATCCGCACGGCTTGCGGCAAGGCGCCTGCCCAGATCGGCATGGGCCGCTTCGCTGGAGTCGCCCAGTTCCAGCATGGAACCCATCACGTAGATCCTTCTTCCTGGAATTTCCAGGCTGTCGCAGAAGTCCAGGGCAGCCTGGGCGCTTTCGGGGCTGGAATTGTAGCAGTCCCTGATCAAAGTGGTTCTGCCGTAAAAGATTTCCCCCCGGCCGAAAAGCGGTTTTACAGATTCAAGGCCCCGGCGGATGGAAGCCGCTCTTACCGGCAGCTCCAGGGCCAGGGCAATCGCGGCAAAGGCGTTTGACAGATTGTACTTACCGGGCAGGGCAAAGCGGACAGCTTCTCCCTCCCAGATAATCCCGGTTCCCTCAAGGCCCAGGTCTTTAAGCCCTCCCAGGCCGGTAAGGGAAGAGGGGCCGTAGAAAACCGTCCTGCCCCGGATGCCCTGGGAAAGAAAGTCCCGAAACTCATCGGCTTCGGGGATAAGGGCCGTGTTGCCGGTATTAAAGGCGGAAAAGATCTGCTTTTTTTCCTCAGCAATTCGCCGGCGGCTGCCGAGAATTCCGATATGGGCAGAGCCGATATTTGTGATAAGTGCAAGGTCAGGATTAAGAACGGCAGCCAGCTCGGCAATCTCGCCGGGTCTGTTCATGCCGGCTTCAAAGACGCCGACCTGGTGTTCGGCCCTCACTTTAAATACCGAAAGAGGAAGTCCCGTCTCTGAATTAAGGTTACCCTCGTTCATAACTACTTTTTTTTCCTGGCCAATTATGGCCGCAGCAATTTCCTTGGTAGTGGTCTTCCCGGCTGAGCCGGTGATGCCGATTTTTAACAAACCGGAAAATTGTTTAAGATAGGCGGCGGCGGCCTCCTGTAAGCCTTTCAGGCTGTCTTCCACGGCAACCAGTACCCGGTTACAGCGCTGGGCCAGGCCCAAAAGGCCAATACCGGCGTCCTCCATGGCCGAAAGGGCAACCAGGGCCCCGCAAGCGCCAGCCTTAAAGGCGGCGTCTACGAAACGGTGGCCGTCAAGGGAACTGCCCCTGAGGGCCACAAAAAGGCCCCCAGGGGTGATCACCCTGGAATCGATGGAGACCGAAGAGAAACCTTCCATCCGAAGATCCGCTGCCTGTTTTCCCTCCCCGGCAAACAGGCGGCCCCCAATAGCATGGGAAAGCCCGGAAAAACTCATAAGGCTTTCCATCAGCGCTCTCCGCCCCCATCGATCCTGATCTGCAAGACGTTTTCAGGAGGCATCTTCGTCAAGCCTAGATCACGGATCGCGACCTGCTCAATCCTTGACGAGGAGGAAAGCACGGCAATACCGGCTATCAGCCTATTATTGCTTTCTATCCACCGCTCCTGGGCTGCCTCAAGGCGCCTGGTGTTCCTGTCTAGTTCCGAATAACGGACAGACTGCCAGGCAGTAAGCCCCAGGAAGAGCGGAATAGTGAGTACAAAGAAATAAAGAAGAAATCGATGCCTGATCATACGCCAGCCTCGTCTAAAATTTTTTCCGCTGCCCTAAAACGGGCGCTGCGTGAAGGGGGATTCCTTCGGATTTCCTCCTCCCCCGCTTCTATACCTTTTCTGGTCAAAATTGTAAGTTCCCTTTGACCCTCGCATTTACATATCGGCGCTTGCGGGGGGCATATACAGTCCCTGTTTTTCTCTCTGAAGAAGTTTTTTACGATCCTGTCCTCCAAAGAATGAAAACTAATGACGCCCATCCTTCCGCCTATCTCCAAAACCCTAAAAGCCGCCTCCAAAAGGCCGGGCAGCCGGGACAATTCCCCGTTCACCGCTACTCGCAGGGCCTGAAAGGTCCTGGTGGCCGGATGTATTGGCCCGTGACGGTAGGCCGGCGGCACCGAGCGCTCGACGATCTCCGCCAATACGGCGGAACTGGCAATGGGCCCGCCGCTTTTTGCCTCGGCAATTGCCTTGGCAATACGCCTGGAGTAGCGCTCCCCGCCATTGGCGTGCAGCAGATCCGCCAGGTCCTTCTCTGAAAGCCGCTGTATCAGTTCCGCCGCGCCTATGCCGGAGGAGGTATCTATCCTCATGTCCAGCTTCTCGTCGTAGCGGAAACTAAAACCCCGGCCGCTTTTCTCATAGTGAAAAAGGCTCACCCCCAGATCCAAAAGGATCGTATCCGGCCGCCTGTATTCTCCCGGATACTCAACAAAGAAATCCTGGGACCAGCCGGAATAGAACTGAACCCGCTCCCCAAAGCCGTCAAGGCGCTGCCGGGCAATCGCCTGGATCTCCGGGTCCGCATCAACGCCAATTGCCTTTAACTCCGGAAACTGGCTTAAAAACGCGAAAAGGTGCCCTCCTTCGCCAACTGTGGCGTCTACCATTAGCTGGCCCGGCTTCCTTGGCGCAAGGTACTTAAGCGTTTCTTCCAGCAGCACCGGAGTGTGAATCACTTCCATGGCCCTTTCCTATCGCGCCTTGAAAATATCCTGGGTGCCCAGCTTGTTTAGAGCCGAGCGGGCCAGGTTTTCATTTTCAGTAAGGTAGGCCTCAAAAGCGCCGCTGTCCCAGACGGAAAGCCGGTTGTCTACCCGGATGATCATGCAGTCCTTCGATAAATTGGCGTACTTTCGGATAGTTGGAGGAATGGCAATGCGCCCTGCCTTGTCCAGCTCAACCACTTGGGCCTGGTTAAGGAACTTGTCCTCCAGAATAAGCCTTTCCTGGGGATTAACCATTTCAGAGTTGATAAAATTCTGCGCAAAGTTCTCCCAGGCGGCAGGTGTCATGATCAGGGCATAGTGCTCCATACCCCGGGTGATAACCAGCTCCCCCTGGAAATACTGTCTAAAGCGAACAGGAATGTTTACACGGCCTTTGTCATCAAGCGTGCTTTCGGCCGATCCTCTGTTTAACTCCATCCCCACAATTCCCTATTTTTTTCCATAAATCAACACTTTATTCCATTATTCTATATGAAAAAACACAGGTCAAGAAGAAAATGCCAAAAAATTATCAATAGTTGAAAATTATTTGAAAAGTACTATACAGATGTATAGGTAAAAATAACTCTTGCATTGTTAGCCCCCCTAAACTATGCTGAACTTAATGTTTATTAGCGAATATTTTATTGTCTTTCCCGATGGAGATACCCAGGAAATAAACGGCCGCTTGAGACTTAATCAGCTGGTAGACATGAACGGGAATCTGCTTAGGCTTCCCCTTCCCACAAACCGGATGCTTGCTTTCCGGGTGGAAAAGGTAAGAACCAACGATTATAAGGGCGGGAGCGAAGTCTACCATTACCTTGAGCAGCTAAGCGCCAGGGAGCTTATGGAGTATGTTAAAGAATAGAAGGGAAAGCAGCCTGCACCGTTCCCTCAAATTCCAGTATTCCGGCGAGGGAGGCAGCACAGAAACTTTGACGGGGGCCTATGTCTGCGACGCCTGTACCAGCAAGGGCGAACTTATCGAGGTGCAGACCGGCAGTTTTGGCCCCCTTAGGGAAAAGGCAAAAAACCTGACACAGAGCGCCAGGTTAAGAATAATCCATCCAATAATTGTAAAAAAGCAGATTGAACTTTACGATAAAAACGGCCGGAAGCTCCGCACCCGAAAAAGTCCCCGCAGGGGCAGTATTTGGGATCTGTTTAAGGTTCTGATCTACGCGCCGGAACTACCCCTTTTGAAAAATCTTACGGTGGAACTGGCCCTGGTAGACGTTGTTGAAAAAAGGGTTGATGACGGCCAAGGCTCCTGGCGGCGCAAGGGCGTCCGCATTGACGACCGTTTTTTGGGTGCCTGGCACCGTTCAGTCAGCCTTAAGGGCCTTAAAGATTACGGTCAATTTATCCCCTTTAGGAAAAATGAGTCCTTTACCGTCCGGAACCTGGCCGAAAAGGCCGGGATAAACGCCGCCCTTGCCCGAAAAACCCTCTATGCCCTGGCGAAAATAGGCCTTGTGGAAAAAACAGGCAAGAAGGGAAATGCGCTGATCTATAGACGCGCTTGATTAAATGTGCCTAATTGCCAAAAAAAAGCAGGGCATCACGCCCTGCTCTCTTTTAGCTGTTACTGTTTCTACCAGCCATCGGCCATATCGTCCGGGTCCCGGTTATCCTCGGAGAAGAGGTCGGTAACCGCCCGCAGGTCGTCTAAGTAGATGTAGTAACTGCCGAAAGCCTCCCAGGGGTTTGCCACAACCCGGAAGCCGGTGAGTCTTATCCCAGTGTGGTGATTGTAGTGGTAGTTCCGCTGAACAATACCGGTCATGCCGTCCTCGGCCTGGGGGGGAATGGCCACGGTCATTCTCTTCCAGCCCTGGTGATTCAGCCTTCCCATGTAGAGCTGGAAGGGCCGTCCAAAGAAGTCTTCCAGAAGCAGCCAGAGATCGTGGTTGTAGTTACGTCCCACCACCCAGACCGAAACGATCTTGGTGATTCCCTCGATGGGAATGGGCCGCATTGGGTAGATATCAAAGTGGGTGTAGCCCCGGCGAATAAAGTCAACCCTGGTGCCCAAAACGTGCAGATCCTGAATATTCAGGCCTTCCTCATCGGGGATGGGGGTTTTGCCCAGGGGTCCGCCCACAAAAAGCCTGGTAGTGGTATAACCTTCGTCAGATGACATTGTAGACAGCCAAAAACCATCCCTTTCGAACTTATCTACGGACACTTCTTTAAGAAACTGCTGGGCAGCGTCTATTCCAAGGCGCTCGGCGTCGGGAGAGCCTAGCTCTAATCCCCATTGTTGGGCAAAAAGCCCGGCGCTAAACGAAAAAATTAAAGCAATAATTAATAAACGTCTCATTTCTGGCCTCCTTAATTCTGTGCCCAAATATGCAGAACATGATCAGGATCGGCCAGATCATTTCCATCGAACATGGTTTCGAAGGTGTCGGTGAGTATCTTCATCTGGTTAAAGTAGACATAGAAGTTGTCTACCCTTGCCGTAGGTGTAGTCCAGATTCGGAACTTAACAAAGGTCAACCCCGCATAGCGCGGTAATGTGGCCCTGGACTGGCGGATGTGGTTGGGAATTGCAATCCGCAAATTCCTCCAGCCAGCATAGGCCAGGCTTCCCATGTGCAGGGAGTGAACCACGCCCTGGTAATCCCGGAAATATGCTTCCAGGTAAAAATTATGGTTGGCACCCCAAACCCACATATCAATCTCCCTAAGACGCCCGGGGACTGGAATCTCGAAAGCCTCCGGAGGCTCCGATTCACTGGCGGTGCCGGGAACCACGGGATAAACATCTATCCAGTTGTAACCCCGGCGATCAAATCTCCCCCAGATACCAAGGCTCCTGATATCCAGGCCCTCCCGGTTGGTACCGAAAAGCTGCATTGGCCATGCCTCGACAAAGGTTAACTTGGGGAAAGGATCGTCATCGACATTGGTGGCGAACCTGCTGGCTTCAACTGCCCAATCAAACTCATGAATCCAGGTTCTGCCGCCAACCCTCCATTCCTTGGTGGTTGCTCCGCTAAAGTCATCAACAACCAAAGCCATTAAATTCTGGGTGCTTTCGTCAGCAAAGGCCGAGAACCCAGCCAAGCATAGCATAATAAGCAGGAAAACTACGGGGCGCGCTGCCCTGAAACTACCATGTTTCATCAATGTTACTCCTTTACTAAAGATCCCTCCCCCCCGCCATATTGCCGGGAAAAACGGATACAACTAATTATATTCTTTTGACAGTATTTTGTCAAACACCTTTGAGGCTCAAAAGAGAAATTCCTCGAAGACGGCTTATAGAATTATCGGCTGATATTCCCGGACGGGGGCTGTTTTTTTCCGGTTTTTTAATATTTCTCTTTAAGAAGGCGCCGAAGCTTCCGAAAATCCCTTTTTTCGTCTATTCTGTCCTCAATGAGCATTGGGATGGAGGAAACGAGGATTTCCTCCCCCGGCGAGGGAAGCCTTCTGAAAGCCCCGGCTGCCAGGGCCCAGGGAGAATCGTCAAAGATGATCTTTACCGCCCTTGGGCTCATGGCAGGGTCAACCCAGGAAAAGAGGATCACCGGTATATCAAGGTTTCTCTGAAGAAAAGTCACCGCGGGCCCCGCCATGATAACTGCCCCAATACCCTCGTATGACTGGTAGTCCATATAGGTGCTGGCATAAATGGGCTCGCCGCTGTAGTCCTGGCTCCTTAGCCCTGTCAGAAAAGCCTGGCGATGATCCTCCCCAAGGAGCCCTTCGCTGAAAAAGAGCAGATCCTGTTCGGCGGCAAAGAAGGGGACGCAAAGCCCCGCCCGGTACAGGTCCATGGCGGTGTCGGTTCGGAGGAAGGAGAGCCCGCTTTCATCCTGGCCCGCCGGGCTGCCGGCTAATACAACCGGCACCCGTGGATGATTCTCCTTGTAGATACTGGCGCCCCAATGGTAGCGCTGGGGAAACAAAACCGCCCAGGGCCTTCTATTAACCCCCTCTACGGCAAAGGCAACAAGTTCAGGCCCGGCGCTCTCACTGACAAGCACCGGGACGACCCGGCGTAAAAGGGCACGGGATGTTTGGATCCTTCTTTGGTTCAGGCGCTCGGGGCCATAAATTGTCAGGAAAGAAGAATCCGTTACTATTAACAGGGGAGAACGTAGAAAAAACACTGCCCCAATGGAAAAAATAACAAGTAAAACAGCAGACAGCGGTAAAAGGATTTTCTTTCTAATTAAAAAATCAAGCATATTGGAGCATAACAAACAAAAATCGCAAAAACAAGATAAATTTGACAAATTTTTTTGCCGATAATATACTTAATTTATTGTGTAAGTAATCGAAGAGAGGTGTTAGTATGAAGGGAAAAAGAGCCATTAAGAGAATTCCAAAGTTTCTAATGATGGCGGCGGCGATCGCCATAAGCGGCTTTGTCCTTTTGGCCTGCATTAACCCAACTGAGGCTATACCCGACCCTTTTGAGAGGGTTAGAGCCGGAAATACCACCGAACTAATGTTTTATCTTCAGTCAGTAGACTCCTTGTATGATATAAGCCTTGACTTTGGGCCTGACATTTATCTCCAAGAAAACCTGACCATTTCAAGGGATATGATCATCAGAGGCCCCCAAACCACCAGATACACCATCCATACGGTAGATGACCTTGGCGGAGCGATGTATTCTTCAGTGGTTTTAAACGCGAACCTTTACATGATCGACTGTGACCTGGCTCTTTACAACGCCCCCTCGGCGTCTTCAACACCCCTGAGCTTCGGCGCTGATAAGACCCTTACCATGAGCAACTCCAGCCTTATTGCAAGACCGTCAAGCCCATATACCGCCAATGCCGCCAATGGAACAGTGCTTCTTATGGAAGGCGGCAGCTTCGTAAACGAAACAACCAATGCCGATCAGATTTTTGGCGCCGGTGCCAAAACCCTTGTGGTAAACAAGGGCGCTACGGCGATTATGCAAACAGGCGGGACAAACATTGGGGCAGGAACTCCCGCTTTCGAGATTGTTAACGGCAGTTTTGCCTTTGAACGTGACAGGTTTATCGTAGACGGGGAGTCCCGCTTGCTAAGAAACTGGACTCTGGAAGACGGTCAAAGCCTGCATGTCAAAAGCGGCGAACTCTTGGTGCCAAACGCTGTACTATTGACAGTGGCAGAGGAATTTGCAGAGGCCATCCTGGACGGCAATGTCCGCCTTGGGCCTGGCAGCATACTTCACATAAACAACAACCCCTTTCCAAACCTCAAGGGCAGCGGCGGCATCGTTATTGAATCCGGCTCCGGAGCGCTGCCGGTGGTGACCATGATCCCGGACCCTGTGAACCAGCCGGGTATTGAAGCCGAGCTTGGACTCATGCCCCAAACCGACGGAAGACTGGAAATAAGCGCCGCTGGCTGGAGGCTTAGTAGAATCAATGGCAATGAACACTCCGCTCTTTTTCACCTGAAAGATCATCCCCATGTCGTATCAGACGGTTTGAACATGATAGTCGAAGCCGGCGTGATGCTGCATGTAACAGACAATTTATTGGTTAATAGAGGCGGCACCCTGGATGTCAGGGGTTTGGTTTATGTCAACGCGGACGGTGCTATTATTATCGCCAATGATGACGATTTTGAAGGTTTTGGCGCTCCAAAGGGCAATTTAAAGATCCAGGGCAGTGGCGAGATTAACGTAGGGGCCAATGAACATGGCGGCGGCGGCAGCTTCTGGGATTCTACGGCAAGCATCCCTACCGGCGCAACCCGTTTTTTCTTCCCGGCATACGGCAGCGGCAAGCTCACCGTTGAAGAGGGCGGAACGGCAATGATAAGCAGAAGAGCTCAAATAACACCTACACAATTTCCCACTGTTGTCGTCGGCCCGGCTGGCCCAGGAGTCCAAATAGTGCTAGACCCGCTCGTCCCGGGAGCCAAATTCGAGACATACGGCCTGGACAATGTCAATCCCTTGCATTCCTATAACTATTTGCTGACCGGAAAAGCAACGCTTTCCGCCCCTTTAACACTGGAGGGAATTTTTAACCTTGCTAACGACGCTGAGCTGACCATAACCGGAGGTGCATTTAGCGTGTCAGGCACTAATCGCCTGCGGGGACCTATGGTACTCGACAACCCCGACCCCATAACTGCCAAGATCATAACAACCAGTGGCGGCTCGGCCTCGGTTTCAGGCAACCCACCACTCGGCATCGACGGCACCTACATCTGGACATGGGATTCGGTTGGGGAAGTGTGGTCCTGGGAAGAAGACCTGTAACCCTGTTAAACAAAAGGCCGACGGCTGGAACAGTCGCCGGCCTTTTTTTGGCTTGACCTCTGCCCATCCTTGCCTTAGTATCATAGCTATCTTTTTCTTATAGGAGAATCTTATGACCAGTTACACCGAATTAGGCCTTGTGAATACAGTCGATCTGTTTAAAAAAGCCATGAGCGGCGGTTATGCCCTGCCGGCCTACAATTTTAACAATCTAGAGCAGCTTCAGGCCATTATCCAGGCCTGTGTGGAGACCAAGTCCCCCGTCATTCTGCAGGTATCCTCCGGGGCCCGCAAGTATGCCAACGCCAATCTGCTTAAGAACATGGCAAAAGGCGCCGGCGAGTTTGCACGGGAACTGGGCTGTGATATACCCATCGTCCTCCACCTGGATCACGGGGACACCTTTGAAATCTGCAGGGACTGCATTGAATCCGGTTTTTCCTCGGTAATGATTGACGGTTCCCACCATTCCTTTGAAGAAAACATCGCCCTGACCAAAAAGGTTGTCGAGTTCGCCCATTCCCGCAAGGACTACGTTTCGGTGGAAGGCGAGCTGGGCGTTCTGGCCGGGGTAGAGGACGATGTTTCCTCTGAACACAGCCATTACACCCAGCCGGAGGAAGTTGAGGAGTTTTTGAAGAAGACCGGGGTTGATTCCCTGGCAATTTCCATCGGCACCAGCCATGGCCGGACCAAGTTTAAGCCTGAGCAGTGCACCAGGGACGCCAACGGCGTTCTTATTCCCCCTCCCCTGCGTTTTGACATTCTGGAAGAAATAGAGAAAAAATGCCCCGGATTCCCCATTGTGCTCCACGGCTCCTCTTCGGTACCCATGGACTACGTACACATGATCGAAAAGTACGGCGGCAAGCTAAAAGACTCCGTAGGCATCCCCGAAGAGCAGCTCCGCAGGGCGGCCAAAAGCGCGGTTTGCAAGATCAACATCGACTCCGACGGCCGCCTGGCCATGACGGCCCTGATCCGCCAGGTCCTGACCGAAAAGCCTGACGAGTTTGACCCCCGGAAGATCCTGGGCCCGGCTCGTGACGAGCTTAAAAAGCTCTACGCCCACAAGAACGTTAACGTTTTGGGCTCGGCGAACAGGGTTTAGGCCGAGTCCCTGTAGGACAAGACCACAGACACCAGCATAGGCGCGGCGGCGATTAACAGTAAGAGGAAACCCAGGCCGGAGCGGTGGGAGAAAAAGGCCCAGTAGGAGCTTGCCGCCGCCAGGGGAATCGCGAGGATGCCCAGGAAGGGGAGAATAATCATATACCACTGGTTTTTCTGAAGAAAACCTATAAAAAAGTGTACTCCCACCGCTATTGTAGTCCATAGAACCGGAACCAATACAAGATAAATGGGATCATTCAGAGAAGTCCAGGTTAGGGCCTTGATAACAGCGCCTGGAAGCAGCCAGACAAGGGCAAAATTGGCAAAACTGATGCTTCCTGTGATGATATTTAGGGCTGTCAGAATGAAATAAACTATAATTGGTATCATAACCGGCAGGGCAACAATATCTATACAGCCGCTAAGCCAGCGGGAGAAGCCAAATCCTCCCGGTTCAACCAGGGGACCTATAAAAAACTGGGTAAAAGCGGCAAGACTTCCCAGAATGAGCGCCCAAACACCTCCGGCAGCGGCTTCGCTCTCGCCTACGCTGCGCCAAAAAAGATAAAACAAAGGTACCCAAAGAAGGCAAAAAACATTCATGCCCATAGGTTAGCATGCAGCGGCAAACAAGCTCAAGCCAAAAAAAAGTGACAAATAAAAGCAGGAGGTGTCCTAAAAGGTTTACATCTTTTGATGTTTCCTGTATACTCGTCAATATGAAGACAGTTTTGGTAGTTGACGACTCCCGTATAATGCGCAATATCGTGAAAAACTATTTTTCCGAGCAGAAAATACCCTGTCAGTATGTTGAAGCTGAGGATGGGGTTGATGCCCTGGAACAACTCATGAAGAATCCGATTGACCTTATTCTTTTGGACTGGAATATGCCTAAATTGTCTGGCATTGATTTTCTTAAAAAGGTACGGGCTTCAGCCAAGTACGCTAATTTGCCGATAATAATGGTAACCAGCGAGTCGGCAAAGTATAATGTAATAGAAGCCCTGAAATTAGGCGCTTCGGACTATATTATCAAGCCAATTAATGGCAAGCTTTTCGCTGAAAAGATATCAAAGATTGTTCTTTAAATTACCTGGAGGAGTTAAGTCTTGAAACAGTACATTGAACCGTTTATTAAGACATGCAAGCATGTGTTCAAGGAATTTCTAAACTTGGATCTGGAAGCCAATCTTCCATTTTTTATTGAAAGAGAAGCCCCGCTGGAATGGGATATTTCTGCGGTTATCGGCCTTACAGGAGAGGCACGGGGCGCGGTGGTTATTTCCATGAAGGAAGATCTGGCGGGAAAGCTAACCACAATCCTTACCGGTACGGAATATACCAGCCTGGATGCCGATGTGGTGGACGCGGTCGGCGAGATCATCAATATCATAGCGGGGAATGTCAAACACGAGCTGGAAGAGGCTTTTAGGCTGGTAATCTCACTGCCTACCATAGTCAAGGGAAAGGGGCACTCCATTGCCTGGCCTGAAGGCCAAGCCAGGGTTATCTGTATTCCCTTTTCCGTTTCTGACTACGCCCAGAATTTCACCCTTTCTGTGGCTCTTGAGGCAACTGAAGATAATTAAGAGACGTTTCCTGCCGGTGCCGGCAACTCCATGGGAATGGAGATTGTAAAGGTCGTACTCTTCCCCGGTGACGTTGATACCGTTATATTTCCGTGCAGTTCTTTTATGCGATCCTTGACCAGGCTCAGGCCTATGCCCCGGCCGGCATGAAAGTCCGCGTATTCTTTGGTGGAGAAGCCCGGTGCAAAAAGTACCTTTAATAGATCTTTTTCATTGGCCATTTCTGGGCCGCTGATCAGATTTTGGGCTTCGGCCTTCTTTTTAATAGTGTCAAAATCAAGCCCCTTGCCGTCATCACTTAGCTTTACAATGATCTGATTGTCCTTGTACCTAAGTGAAAGCTTGATTTCGCCTTCGGGAGATTTGCCGGCCGCTTCCCTCTCCTCGGGAGTTTCAATGCCGTGGTAGACCGCATTGCGGATCAACTGGGTAATAACATCTTTTAATATTTTGCGCGGGCCATAATCCAGAACTTCGTTATCTATCTCCACCACCGAAAATTTGACCCTTTTATCAAGCGCGCTTTGGGTCTTCCTGCATATCTGAGACAGGGTCTCCACAAGAAGATAGCGCTCCTGAATATCCTCTTCCACTGAAACTTTCTTAAAGGCGTCGATTTTCGAAATAGACGACAATAAAAGATCCTTTTCTTTCATTGTTTCATTGAGCTGTATGACAAGTTCCAGCAGGGCGTCAAAAGGCACCTCGTTCTTGTACGTTTCCTGCAGGCCCTTTATTGTGTTTTCCATGCTGTGCAGACCGGCCGCGAAGGCTTCCAGGTTCAAAATAAGGGCGTTTGATTTCAAGGCGTGAACAAACTGGAACATTTGCACCATTGCTTCCTGATAAACTATCTTGCTTTTCAGCATGTCGTTTATTCTGTCAAAATCGTCCTCGGCGTCTTCAATAAAATCTCTTAATATTTTGGGATTTAACTGAATTACCTGGAAAATAGAGCGCATTTCTTTTTCTTTTTGGGCCTCAGCCTCTTTAAGCTGCTTTTCAAGTTCCTTTTGCGCTGTAATGTCCTCCATGGTGACCACAATAAACGGCGGCCCTTTGCCATGCTCAGCCAGAACAAAATTGCTGTGCAGGCTTTTCTTTTCGCCGGTCTCAATACTGACATATTCAAATTCATCAACAGGATTGATGCTTGCAAGCATATCTTCATCAAAGGTGCGCTTAAAAACCAGTCCAATATAGTCTTCAAGGCCTTCTATCTCCCCGGGCTTAAGGGATTGGTTCAGAAGATCAATAAAATTTCTCCCCAGCAGATTGGAAACTGAAAAGATCTTTTCCAGGGCCCGGGAGTAGACCCCCTGGATAATATACTTTTGATCCATCATGAAAAGGCCATACCTTAGGTTGTCCCGCATGGTTGAGGACTGCTCAATTTCACGCTGCAGGGCTCCGGCCCGCTGGGTCAGGCGTCTTGAGCTAACAAGGACAATAGCCGCCGTCACCAGTGCCGCAGCTATGACAAAAAAGATAGAAAGGAGGATCTGCTGATGTATAGGCGCCATAATCGTTGACAGGGGAATCGCGGAAATGATCATCCAGGGGGGGCCGCCGTAGTCAGTAAAGGAATAAGTACCAATTATTGGGTTTCTGACGCTTAAGGGGTGGCAAATCACTAAAAAAGAATCGGTAATTGCTATTCCAGGTTCCTGGCTGGCTATGGCCGCATCAATAGTTTGGAAAACTACGGCGGAATGCACGCCGGAAAAGGGCGGCTGCTGGCTGTCATCAAAAATATCAGAGCCCAACAGTTGGGGATCCGGGTGTATAATAAGGATTCCATCTATGCTGCTAAGCATGGTAAACCCTGCGCCGTAGGGCATGATTGATTCGATGCTTCTCTGCAGAGGTTCCAGGTTGATAGTAGCGCCCGCTATGCCAATTATGCTCCCATCTTCTACAATTGGAAGCCGTAATTCAATAACCCAGGCTTCTCTTCCGCCCACAATCCTGCTGGAAGGAGAGCTAACCAGCCCGGATAAGCCGCTATCATCGCCGAATATGCTGCCCACGGCGTCCAGAAAAGGCAGATGTTCAAAAAATGCCCTGTGCTCTATCCAGCCCAGATCCCTGCTATAACCGGAAATAAACTGGCCGGTATTGGTAGTCCCCGGAGCACCGGCAAAAGAAGCATCCATCCCATCCAGGGCATTGGGCGCCCAAATGGTATAAATGTCTATAACATTGCGCTGCGAACCCATGATCCACAGCATTGTATCATTAACTATATTACGCCTTTGGTTTTCAGATGCGCCAATCATACGTTGGCTATGCAAAATCCGGGACATGCTGCTGACCAGATCAAAGTGGGACGAAAAGAAAGCCTGGGCTTCATTCGCGCTCATCGCCGCAAGATTGCCTGCGCTCTCTTCCGCGATTCCCCGCTGCACGGTATTTGCCCTCCAAAGCAGTACAATGCTGACAGTTCCAATCAGGATCACTGTAGCAAAAACGTTTATGATGGTTATCAGGTTCGTTTTAAGCTTTTCTTTAATCGAAAAAGATAAATTTGGCAGGAAAGAAAAAAGCTCAACTCTGGATTTTTTTGCCATAGTATCTCCGTTTTGCCCAACAGTATAAGACAAATATACAACACTATAGACATTTTTTCAAATTTTCTGCTATAATTTCCTACTTAATCTCTTGTTCCAGGCGGGGCCCCGTCCGTTTGAGAAAGGAGATCGTGAGGAGGTCAGTTGTCGGATAAGGATTTACGGATTAATGAGCAGATCCGGGTGCGGGAGGTCCGCCTCATCCGGGAAGATGGGGAGCAGCAACAGGGGATTATTTCCACTCTGGAAGCTCTTGAAATCGCAAGGGAACAGGGCCTTGACTTGGTGGAAGTAGCGCCGAATGCGGCTCCTCCGGTAGTCAAAATCATGAACTACGGCAAGTTCAAATTCGAAAATGAGAAGAAGATACGGGATTCAAAGAGAAAGCAGAAACTGCTTAAGCTAAAAGAAATCCGGATGCAGCCAAAAATTGACGATCATGACCTGGATTTCAAGTCCAGACACGTACGGGATTTTTTGAGCGAAGGCAATAAGGTCAAGGTAACGGTCCGTTTCAGGGGCCGGGAAATGGCCCATACTGAACTCGGTTTGGATGTCTTAAAAGATGTTCTGGCGAGGATCGAAGGGGCGTATGTGATGGATAAGGCGCCGGCAATGGAAGGGCGCTTTATGTCCATGATATTAAGCCCCAAATCCAAGAAGTAGAGAGGGTGGCATAATGCCTAAGATGAAAACCAAAAAGAGCGCGGCTAAGCGCTTTTCGTTTACGGGGACCGGCAAGGTTAAGTACAAAAAACAAAACCTTCGCCATATTCTGACAAAGAAGTCCAGCAAAAGGAAGAGAAAGCTCCGGCATAGCGGAATTCTTTCCGACGACAATACCGCGGTTGTAAGAAAGCGGCTATTACCATACGGGTAAAGGGGTAGATCATGCCAAGAGCAATAGACAGTTCCAAGCGAAAAAGCCATCGCAAGAAAATACTAAAACTGGCCAAGGGCTACTGGGGCCGCAGGAGCAGCAACTTTAAGGCCGCCAAGGACGCGGTTACCAAGGCCCTGTCCCATGCCTACCGGGACCGCAGGGACCGCAAGGGAGAATTCCGCAAGCTGTGGATTATTCGAATTAACGCGGCCTGCAGGGCCGAGGGGATTTCCTACTCCCGTTTTATTTCCGGCCTTAACAAGGCGGGTATCAGCATTAACCGCAAAGCCCTTGCGTACCTGGTGACCGAGGACACAGCCGCCTTTAAGGCCATAGTGGCCCAGGCAAAGGCTGCCATAGGGGCCTAGGAATGCTGAGTTTAGAGCAGGTTAAGCTGCTGGAATCCAAAGTTAGCCGGACTATAGACTACGTCAAAAAGGTTAACGGGGAAAACACTGCTCTAAAAGAAAGACTGGACTCCTGCCAAAAGCGTATTGATGAGCTTGAAGCTCTGGTAAAAAAATTCAAAGACGAACAGGGCCGGATCGAGGAGGGGATCCTTTCTGCTCTGGACCGGCTTAATCAGTTTGAGGATGCCTTGGACTTAAAGTCCCCGAATGAGGGCAAACTCTCCAGCGAGGACAAGCCTGAGGCACCGAAAGAAGAGGACTCCGAAAACGGAGAACTGGATATTTTTTAAGTAATCCATGGCAAAAAACAATCTGTGCATTGAAGTTCTGGGAACATCGCTTAGCATTTCCACCGACGAGGATGCCAAGTACCTGGATACGCTTTTAGAGAAATACCGGCAGGCAATAGAAGATGTAAAGCGAAAATCAGGCATAAAAGACCCGCTGAAAATCGCCGTACTGACAGGCTTCCTGCTCTGCGACGATCTGCAGAAGGCAGGCCCTGCCAGGCTCTCTCCAGAGGACGGCGAGGCAGAGCAGCTCACCTTGGGCATGATCTCCCGCCTGGACGAGCTGGTAGAAGAAGCATCTCAAAAAGATACGGAGTATCACGTAGAAGATAATAAAACTCCGTGTGCCTCCGTGCCTTCGTGCCTCTGTGAGAACAATATTGGTATTTTAAAACTCCAGAACACCGTAAAAAACTACGAGTGGGGCTCGGCGGAATGGATACCTGAACTTTTAAGCCAAAGGAACATAAGCCGCGTTCCCTGGGCTGAACTTTGGATGGGGGTACACGAGGCGGGACCTTCCCTTGTAAGCGAGGACGATCGGAGCCCTCCCCTGCTCCTTTCTAAACTAATCGGCCAGAACCCGGCGGCCTTTCTTGGGCAGGCCTGCGCGGAAAACTTTGGCAAGCTGCCATTTCTTTTCAAGGTACTGGCCGCGGCCAAGCCCCTGTCCATCCAGGCCCATCCCAGCCTGGATCAGGCCGCCGACGGCTTTGAGAGGGAAAACAGCCAGGGGATCCCCCTGGATTCACCCAAGCGGAATTACCGGGATCCCAACCACAAGCCGGAGATAATCTGCGCCCTTAGCGACTTTACAGCCCTTTGCGGATTTAGAAATCCCGATGAAATATGCTTTCTTTTGGAGATTCTAAGAGACTCAGCTTTGGACAGCGAGGAGCTAAAAGCCGGTTTTGATATGATTGTTTCCGCCTTATCCAGTTCCCGGAGCCAGGGCGAAAATCCCTTAAAAGCTTTTCTGCCGGAGCTCTTCAAACTAAGCGGCAAAGCTCTGGGGCAATTCATTAAAGCCCATGGGCCCACACTGGAGAAGGACTTTCCAGAGTACCGGGATGAATGGAAACTCTGCTCGTATCTGGCGGATGCCTGTCCGCCAACGGATACCGGCGATCCTGGTATACTCGCCCCCCTCTTCCTTAACATCGTAGAACTGGCCCCGGGCGAAGCCATGAACCTTCCATCGGGCGTATTACACTCCTATATACACGGCCTGGGAATTGAACTAATGGCCGATTCGGACAATGTGCTTAGGGGGGGGCTTACAAACAAGCACGTTGACCCCGAAGAACTCTTAAAGGTTCTTGACTTTTCAGAATACAAACCGGAAATTATTCAAGCTCCAGAAAAGACAGACGCGGTTTATAGCTACCACAGCCCCTTTAAAGAATTTGTCCTTTCGGTAATGCATGGACAGGGAAGTTCAATCCCCTATCACAAAGAAGGCCCATCCATCGTCCTTTTAACCCATGGGGAGACCGTATTGTCTGAACCCGCCGCCGATTCGGGAAGCCCTATGGCAAAGGGAGATTCGATTTTCATACCCGCCGGAAAGAAACTGATATTCGATGGCTTCTTTACCGCCTACGCCGCCTCCGTACCTCAAGCCGCAGCAAAATCCTAAGGCGGCCTGATGCAGATCCTGGTTGACGCCGATTCATGCCCCAGGGAGGCCAGGGAAATGCTGCTCCGTTTCGCGACGCGGCTGGGGATAAAGATCATTTTCGCCGCCAACCGGCCCATCCCTGGCCTGCCGGACACTGCGCAAATGGATCTCTGCCCCCCCGGCGAAGGCTCGGCGGACAGGCATATCGCGGCTTTGGCCCGCCCCGGCGACCTGGTGCTGACAAGGGACCTGCCCCTGGCCGAAGAGCTGGTGGAAGCGGGCATTGCGGTGATGGACGACCGGGGCAGGGTTTTTACCCAGGAGAATATCCGCCAGCTCCGCTCGGTCAGGGATTTCGTGGTGGGCCTTGCCGAAAGCGGCCTTGAAACGGAAAGGACTGCCGGCTACGGCAAAAGGGAACTTGATGCCCTGGCGAAGAGCCTTGACAGGGAGTTGACGAGGTTGCTTAGGCTTTAGCCTAGCTCCGGATACCGCTGCTGGATCTGCTTGATGTTGGGATAGACCTCAAAGAAAATATCTACCAGCTCGGGGTCAAATTTTGTTCCGGAAAGTTTTTGTATTTCTTCCAGAACATCGCTCTCTGTCCAGGGTTCCTTGTAAACCCGCCTTGAACAGAGGGCATCGAAAACATCGGCCAGGGCTACAATTCTTCCGGCTATGGGGATTTCATTGCCTTTTTTCCCGGTGGTTTTTCCATCGGCCCCGGTTTTCAAGGGCGTGCCCAAAAGCGGATCTACCCAGCCGGGGTAACCTGTGCCGTCCCAGTTTTCGTGATGGGTAAAAGCTATATCCCTGGACAAAACGTCCAGCGGAGATTGCGGGTCGTCAAAAAGTGCGGAGCCAAAGATCGTATGGTTCTTCATAATCTCGAATTCTTCGGGTGTAAATTTTGACGGCTTTTTCAAAATGGCATCAGAAATTGCAACCTTTCCCGCGTCATGGAGCATGGAGGCGATTCTTAAGGAGTCCTTTATTTTATCCTTTTCATCTTCCGACAGCGCTTTACGATTGGCCCAGCAGTCCCAGATTTCAACTGCATATCCGGCTACCCGGTTAACATGGGTTCCGGTTTCCTTGGGGTCCCGAAGCTCGGCCATTTTTATCAGCCGGAGTACCATTGTGCGCATCCATTTGGCTTTTTGGAGTCCTTCGCAGGTGTCGTTGGCGAAATGGGTTATCAGGTGCTCGCAGTTCTTGGAGAAAGGAATGGTTTTCCCATTCATGTCTTTCGCGTTGATTATCTGAATAACGCCCAGAAGTTCACCGCTGGCGCTTGTAAGGGGAACATTAAGCATGGATGTGGTCTTGTATCCGGTTTTCTCATCAAAGGCTTTCCCAAAAGAATAGGGAACCCCGGAAGGCAGGTTGTAGGCATCCGGAATGTTTATCAGCTGCTTGGTTTGACCGCAGTAGCCGGAAATGGTTTTGTCATCAATGGGAACCGAAAACAAGGAATATATCAGCTTTTGTCCTGCAGGCAATTCTTTTTGCAATGTGTCGTTTTGGGAATACTTCATTGCCAATTTTTCCTTTAGTATCCCCTCTTCCTCTACTTGCTCCTTTATGTAAATTGTACCGGCATCGGCATTAACTATCTTCCGGGCCTCCAGGAGTATCCTTTCCAAAAGGATATCCAGGTCCTGAATTTTGCCGAGTTCGGCATCGATCAAATTGAGCGTTTCAACATTTATCTTGTTCCTGAAATTCCTGAAAAACATCAAAACCCCTTGTTCAACTTTTCGTTAAAAACACATTATGTTTTTTGTTTCCACTCCGCGATAAAACGCTCGTAAGCGGCGATTCTGGCCGCCATTATTGTATCCTGTAATTGCCCCCGGCCATTTATATCCGAGCCTTCCATAATATATAGATTTCGAAGCACCGCTTCAAGATCCTTTACAGTACAGCCGGAATCAAATTCCCTGCGCCGGCTGAGCCCCCTGAGCTCTTCTTCAAAAACCTCATTGTACTTTGCGTCTTTCCAGTCTACCGAAGAACTCATTCCCTGTACTCCAAAACACGCCTAAAGCTATTCCCAGGAGCGGGGATCAAAAGCCCCTCCTGACGAATCATGCGTATTTCCCGGCGTTCAATCCAGTTACCCCTTTCGTCCAGGCTGTACTCAAAGCGCCAATCAAGGAACTCGGCGGTATTTTCACCCTCTTCAGCATTGGAGATGCGGGTCAAAAGGCCGTTAGCGTCCCAGTGCAGGATGAAGCTCCCGGTGCCGCCTTCGGTGCCCGACCGTTCCCAGTACCTGGGAAGATCTTGCCGAAAATAAAGGACTCTGTAAAGACCGCCTGGGCCGGAACTTTCGGTCACAAAACCACGGCTGTCATAGTGGTATTCTACAGTACTATGCGGATTTGAAAAATCCCTTGCGGCCCTGATTTTTTGCTTCCCTGCAATTTCAATCAGGGAATAACTGATTGCATTAAGATATGTCCCATCCGCATCGTACCAGGCTTCAAGGATCTCATGCGCCGTGCGGGTAAAGTACGCAAAAAACCATGTATTATTGCTGTAAACCCTGGCAAGGTAGGGAAGAGAATCCCTGTGTTCGAGGATCTCAATTTCCCAGGTCTCATCGTCAAAAGGGAAAGTCACGAGCATTTCCGTTATTTCTGAAAGCTCGCTGTAAAGAAGGCTAAGCTGGGCCGTCCGGCCATTGAGCATAAAGGGGAAGAGCTCCGGCCGGCCCCCGGTTCCAAGGCGAAGCTCCAATACCCGGCCTTCCCACTCAATCGCTATGCGCAAGGCCTCCCCTTCCAGAAGGCTAAAGGCATCCGGCGGAAGGTCCAAAGGCCAGTCGGGCCGCCAGAACCCATCTTCGGCGTGTTCTGCGGCATTCAGAACCAGGCCCAGGGGAATAGTCCGGCCATCCTGGGCATACAAATTAACAGTGAGAAATGAGCAAATTACCAATAAAATAAATTTAATTTTTTTCACTGTTCCCTGCTCCCTATAAAACTACCAAAGCGAAACAAAATTACAATCATGGTCAGGGCGATTGGCAGCACCAGAGCCTGGTCAACCTGGTTCTGCTGGAAAAAGCCCGGGAAGAGCTTTATTAGCATGGTTAGAAAGCCGGCCGCAAGAACGTAGATCCAGAAGACCCTTGAAAAACGGGCCGCCCTATGGCGTTTTTTCTCATTGGCACTAAAGGCAATTAAAAGGCCCAGCGGAATTAAAATCAGCAAAATGGGATTAACAAAGAGGATATTAATGTTGTCGTAGGTATAATCGTGGTCCGTGAAGAATTGCAGGAAAAAAAGGGCGCTTCCGGCAATGCCAAAGAACAGCCCTAAAAAGCCCTGGGTAATCCCGAAAAACACCCTAAAACGCGGCTTAGTACCGGGATGTTTCCGATCGTAAAGACATATGTAAACACATAGAATTACGATAATAGACGAGAAGAGAAAACTGACCAATAGCGTCCTGGGCCACTGGAGCCGCGGGATGTCCAATACCGGCGGACGGCCCTGGGCCTGGTGGTAGCGCTCCACATTGTTTACCAGGGGCCGCTCGGCCCCGTCTGCGGCGGCATAACTGAACTCGGCTATCCTCATTCCAATTTCCGATGGCAGGAACATATCCTCCCAAACGGTTAAGGGCCTGTCAATATTCTGGCCCATCCAGAAGTTTAATGACCAGTCAATTAAGGGATTAAACCAGGTATGCCGCCTGACATGCTGCCTTAGGGTAAAGCGGCTGGGCTCATCAGCGTATTTGGCCTTGAACTGGCCCTCCACCGCAAGATCGATAATGTCCCTGATCCTGGTAGCGCAGTTATCCTGGAAATGGTGATAGTTATAGTCCCGGTTTTCAGGAAGCATATTTATTTCCGCAAAACGCATGACCGCCTCTTTTCGTTCAGGCGGAAGGTCCAGAGTGTAAAGAATTACGTCCCGGTTGGTCCTGATATAAACGCCGTAACTCCAATCCGCAGGGGAAACCATGCAGCTGTAGATTAGCCTTCCAAAGGCAAAGTTGGTAAAGAAATTTTCATTGTCAAAGGAAAAAACGCCCCAGTCGAAGAAACGGGCCTCGCCGCTTCTTCGATCCTCCACCACAAGGCCAATGTGGCCCCACCAGAAGTAAAGCTCATCCCCAGGGCCAATAACCGCCACCTTCAAGGTCAGATAATCCCCGGGCCTCGGCAGATAAATAGGACTTTGGGCGGAAAGTTTATAAGCGGACAGGGAAAACAGGCAGCCAAACAAGAGTAAAGCCGTTAGCCTTTTGTTCACCCTTCTATTATAACTTGAGTTTTCAATTAAATTCAATTATTCTATAGTTATTCTTTACGGGCAAAGGAGTGAATTTATGGACAAAACTGCGATTAACGAAAGGGCAAAAGATTACATATCCAGAGAGAAGGACGCCAACTTCAGAAAAGAGGTGGAGGATCTTCTTGCCGCCAATAATGACAAGGAACTGGCGGACCGTTTCTACCAGAACTTGGAATTCGGCACCGGCGGACTGCGCGGTGTTATCGGAGGCGGCTACAACCGGATGAACAGCCTGGTTGTAAAAAGCGCCACCCAGGGCCTTGCGACATACCTAATCAAGGCATTCCCCGAAAAGGCAAAAACCCCAGGCAGCCTTTCTGCGGCAATCGCCTACGACAGCCGCCGCTATTCGGCGGAATTTGCCGAGGCCGCCGCCCTGATTTTCGCGGCCAACGGAATCAAATGCTGGCTATTTTCAAAGATGCGGCCCACACCGGTGCTTTCCTACGCCATAAGGCGCCTGGGCTGCGAAACGGGCATAGTGGTTACCGCCAGCCATAACCCGCCTGCCTACAACGGCTACAAGGCCTACTGGACCGGCGGCAGCCAGGTCATCCCGCCCCACGACAAGGGGATCATTGCCGAGGTGGGCGCGGTAACGGAAATAAAGGAAATCAGCCGGGATGAAGCCCTGGCAAAGGGGCTTTTGGTAATTATTGACAAGGAAATAGACGATCCCTACCACGAGATGGTACGAAACTGCCTTTTCCGGCCGCAGCTTATCAAAGAAAAGGCCGGCGAAGTAAAGATAGTCTACACTCCCCTGCACGGCACCGGCGCCTTCCACGTGGAGAGCGTCTTGTCGAGCCTTGGCCTTACGGTGATTACCGTGCCCGAGCAGCGCGAAGGCGACGGCAACTTCCCCACGGTGGAGTTCCCCAACCCCGAGGAGGCGGCGGCACTGAAGATGGCCATCGAACTTGGTAAAAAAGAAAAGGCCGCCCTGGTAATGGCCACTGACCCGGATGCCGACCGCTTTGGTATTGCCGTACCGTCCAGGGAGCAAGCCGGGGAGTACACCCTGGTTACTGGGAACCAGATCGGCACCCTTGTGGCGGATTATCTATTTCTTTCCTATAAGGAAACCGGGAAAATGCCGCCCAATCCGGCCATGGTCAACTCCATTGTAACCACGGGAATGCAAAAGCGCCTAACGGAGCATTACGGGGCCACATTCTTTGAATGCCTGACCGGTTTTAAATGGATCGCCGAGATCTGGGCAAAGTGCGAACAGGATAAATCCCATACGGTGATCTACGGCACCGAGGAGAGCTACGGTTACAATATTTCCGGCGATGTCCGGGACAAGGACGGGATCTCCGTGGCGGCCCTCTGCGCGGAAATGACCATATACTGGCGGAGCAAGGGCAAGAGCCTTTTAGATCGCCTGGATGAGCTTTACCAGCTCTGCGGTTACTGGGAAGAAATGGGAATTTCAAAGTACTTCCAGGGCCCGGAAGGCCCGGCTACAATGCAGGGCATCATGGAAGAGTACCGGAAAAACCCGCCAAAGGCCCTGGGCGGCATCGAGGTGGATCGGGTGCGGGACATCAAAAACGGCTCCGACGGCCTTGCCCCAAGCGATGTACTGCAGTTCTTCCTTAAAGACGGAACCGTGGTCAGCGCCAGGCCCAGCGGCACCGAACCGAAGATCAAGTTCTACGCCTCCTGCTGCGCGGAAATAGGTGATGGCGGCCTTGAGGCGGCCAAAGCCGAGGCCGGCCGGAAGCTTGCGGCGATAAAGAAGGATGTCAGGGCGGTTATTGGGGATTAAGGTTCCTCTATCACGTTTGCAGCCATCACCTTGTCTACGTCTTTTACAATGTCCGGATCGATTTTTCCTTGCTGGGCCATTTCTTCCAGGATTGACATGGTATCGGCGTGGCTGCGGCCGCCGTGGTAGGGACGTTTTTCGCTGACCGCCTGGTAAATGTCAATACAGGTCATAAGCCGGGAATTAAAGTCCAGCTCCTCGGCGCTTAGGCCCCGGGGGTAACCTGAACCATCCAGTTTTTCGTGGTGGTTCGAGGCCCATGCGGTAATCTTGCCAAGCCCTTCCATTGCGCTTAACAGAGTCCAGGTTTGCTCAACGTGGCTTTTGATAATTTTAAATTCATCATCGTTTAGCTTGCCCGGTTTTTCAAGAACCTCGATGGGAACGGCCAGCTTGCCAATATCGTGCAGGGCAGCGGCCAGGTAGACCTGGTTTTTTTCCGTCATGCCGTAGCCGTAGTATTCTGACATCAACAAAATGCGATCCGCTATTTGCTTGGAATGGATCCCGGTAAATTCTGATTTGCGGTCAATGATGTGGGAGATCATTTTTGCAATTGGCAAAAGGCCAGGATCATTCATTTCCATGTTCCAGACAGGAATATAACTATTGACAGTTTCCACAACGTTTTCATTCTGCAAAGAAGCAAGCATATTCTCGTCCAGTACATCAAGCATGGCTCTGACGGCACGTTCTGTAAAGCATTTGTGAATTTCTTCTTCAATAATCTTACGAAGCGCGGGCAATTCCTCAGGGCTAATATTCTCTAAATGTCTTTCCGCGTCGATCATATCAGCTATGGCAATAAGCTCAGCTCCCAATGGATAGTTCCCCTCGGATTTCCCGAAGAGCCCCATGCCATCGGCCCTTTCATGGTGGAAAAGAATGTATCCGCTAATATCCCCGTAAAAGGGCAGATTTTCCATATTACGCTGACCTAAAACGCAGTGAAGACCAAAGTCGGGGTCGTCTTCTTCCCTGCCCTTCTGGAGCAGAATATATTCAGTTAAGGCGTTGTCGTGCAAAAGGGCGCAGGAAACCAGATCGGAAATCTCAAGTTCAGACATTCCAAGCCGCCGTCCCATTGCCGCGCACAAAACAGCTATCCGCTTGCCGTGATTGGTGGTCGCTCCCAAGAACGCCACTTCTACCATATCCAAAGCCTGGGCAATAACCTGGATGAGAGAGTCCATTCTTAAATTCATAGCTATATATTACTGTTTTGCTAAACTTTTGTAAATACAGATACAGCTTTTATGTATCCCCTCTAGCCTTGAGATTGTTTATTTTGATAGGATTGGACTATAGAATAGTAATAAACTTACAAAGAGTGAACAATGAAAAAAAGCGGCCTGGCCAGTTTCCTAATTCTGCTACTACTGGCTTCCTGCGCCATCGACAGGATGGCGATACAAGCCGTTTCCGACGCCCTTACAGGCAGCGGGAGTGCGGATGTGTTTAGCTCCGATTCGGACCCGCAGCTGGTAGGGGATGCCCTGCCCTTCGCGATTAAACTTTACGAGGCCCTGCTTTCCCAAAACCCGGATCATCAGGGCTTGCTCCTTACCACAGGCTCACTCTTTGTGATGTACGCCAATGCCTTTGTCCAGACCCCAGCGCAAATGCTGGACCCGGTTGATTTCTGGGAGGAACGGATAGAGGCCCTTGATAGGGCCAAGAAGCTCTATCTGCGCGGGAATGCCATACTCTACTCGGCCCTGGACAAAAAGTATCCCGGCTTTAGCACAGCAAGTCTTGAAAACGGAACCTTGCAGGGCCTATTGGCCAGGTGCAGAAAGGACGATGTTCCCCTGCTCTACTGGACAGTGGCCTCCGGGCTTTCGGCCTATTCAATTGACCTTTTCGATTTTGAACTGGGCTCCAATATCCCAAAATGGAGCGCCATGATTGCAAGGGCCTACCATCTGGACCAGGACTTCCAAAACGGGGCCATCGACGAGTTTTACATTCTGTTCTACGGCTCCATGCCGGAATACCTGGGGGGGGACAGGGCCATGGCGGAAAAACATTTTAATCTGGCCCTGGAAAAGAGCCGCTTCCTGTCCGCCGGGCCCTATGTGGCTTACGCTACAGCCGTCTGCGTGGGTGCCCAGGACTACGATGGCTTTAGGGCGAATCTTCAGAAGGCCCTGGAAATAGACCCCGAAGATGATCCTTCCATCAGGCTTTTGAACATACTTTCCCAGAGAAGAGCCAGGCATTTATTGGAAAATGCCCATGATTTTTTCTAAATACGGAGTTGAATATGCGTAGAATAACCGCTTTTGCCGTAATTGGCCTTGTTTTAATGCTGGGAACGGAAAAGCTCTTCGCCCAGCGGGGAGGAAGGGCCGCGGAAACCCTGGAAGTAAGGCTGGGCTCCCCCCTCCCAAGGGAATCACCCTGGGGCAGAACCCTGGACAGGCTGGCCGCCGAATGGAGCCGGGTCACAAACGGCCAGGTGCGGCTCAATGTGCGCCACGGGGGAATCGAAGGCGGTGAGGACAGGATGCTTCTCTCCATGGCAAGCAACAATCTGCAGGCCGGTATCTTTACCTCCTTTGGGCTTAGCCAGATTAACCCGGCGGTGCTGACCCTGAGTACCCCCTTTCTTATCCGAAATGAAAGAGAGCTGGATGTGGTCATGAGGGAAGTTCAAAGCGATCTGGAGGCAGGGCTTAACAGCGGCAACAACTTCCTGCTTGCCTGGTCCAAGGCGGGCTTTGTCAACATCTTTTCCCGGGATCCGGTTTTTACCCCCGATGATCTTCGCAGGCAAAGGATTGGCGCCAACCCAGAAGCTGCGGAACTGAACGCCGCCTTCACCTCCATGGGTTTCCAGATGGTGGAAGCGGACTGGGGAGATTTGGGCGCCAGGATCAACGCCGGTACGGTTCAGGCAGTTTACCTGAATCCTCCGGCGGTTGCGGCCTTTCAGCTCCACACGACTTTAAGAAATATGCATTCAATGAACATTGCCCCGGTAATGGGGGGGATTGTAATTAATCAGGTCACCTGGCGCAGAATTGGAAACCTTGATCCCAGTTATCAACAAGAGCTGCTAAGCGTGACACGGCGCCTTGCCGATGAGTTTGACTCAACTTTTTCAAGAACTGTAGACGATGCCGTCAGGACAATGACCAGGGCGGGATTAAGAGTGAACGAATCAAGTCCTGCCCAGGAGCAGATCTGGTACAATGAAATGGAAAGGGCCGCTCCGTCTATAGTGGGCAGCATTCTGGACCGGGATATGTACAATAGAATCAGCGCCATATTAGCCAGGCACCGGGGCGGGCCTTAGCGGAAAATGGATAAAAGCCTTACTAGGATCGCGGGACATTTGGAAAAGGGCATCTGTTACGGTGCCTTGGGTCTGCTGGTCCTGCTGCCGGTTGCAGACGCCCTTTTAAGACCCTTTAACATTGCCCTTCCATTCTCGCGAATGTTTCTGGTTCGTCTCTTCCTTGTGGCGGGGCTTTTCGCGGCCATGCTTAGCACCAGGGGAAAGGATCATATCTCCATCGCCATAGTCCAGTATCTAAAAAACGAAAAATTAAAAAAGATCCTTGCGGGCATTAGCGGCCTTATTTCTACCTTTATGGCGACAGTTCTTTTTTGGAACACCCTCCCCTTTGTTAGATTTAGCCTTGCCGACAGGATGGTGGCCTTTGTCCCGGACTGGATTTTCGGCATGGCCATGTCCATAGCCTACGGCGTGATGGCAATACGCTTCGCCGGCATTGCCGCCTCTGAAAGAGCGGAAAGCAAGATCCGGTACT
>Ga0099364_10000422_pt1 | contig 70828 bp, 54 predicted proteins | sample TergutTh196P3_FD_73070 | JGI IMG/M metagenome (GOLD analysis project Ga0099364, IMG submission 73070) | Microcerotermes parvus P3 segment gut microbial communities from Pointe-Noire, Republic of the Congo - Th196 P3 | ecosystem: Host-associated > Arthropoda: Insects > Digestive system > Gut ... | reverse complement strand
GCCTCAGACACGTCGAGGTCCTCAAGGTTGGTTGCTTGGTCGCTACCGATCCTCGGGGACCTCGACCCCTACCCCCAGCACCTCACCCCACGCGTGTCGTCACTCCCCACCGGATGTCCGAAGACCCTGTATAGCCTGAGTCCGGGCTCAGACGAACCAGTAGACGCAGGTGGTCTCCCAGTCGGGGTCGAAGGTTCCGGCCTCGGCGACGTAGACGTAGTCGTCGTAGGCTTCGGCGAGGATAATCGGGGGGACCTCGCTGATCTTCATGGTTGTGCCGCAGCGGCGGAAGGTCAGACGTTCCACGGCGGCAGTGGAGTGCTGTTCCGTGGTGTAGGCCCGCACATATGACCCTGTAAACTCGATGATCACGCTGATATCGGTGCCGGGGATGGCTTTTTCGTACTCGTAGAAATGGGCGTAGTACTCCCTGCCGCGCGGGAAGCCTCGCCTGACGGCGTGCTGGCGAATGGCCGTGGTGTCCGACAACCAGCCCAGATGGTCGTCGATACTGGTGGCGTCCGGGTCGACGGGTGGCGGGGTGAGTGCGCTGAACTGGGAGAACGGGGGCCTGATCTCGTAGTCGGCGAGGTGTTCCTGCCAGTGGGCGGTCTGGTCGGCGGCGATGATCGCCGAGTGGGCCAGGCTGATCTGGGCGTCGTCCGGCAGGACGACGGCGGTATCGTCGCCGGCCAGGAGCTCACCGGCTGAGGTGGGTCTGAACTCGACGCTGGTCTGGCCGCTGCGGCACGTCCACACCAGTGCGGTCATGAGGTGACGCACGATCGGGTGGGTGAACAGGTCGTGCCAGTCGCGGGTAGTCCAGGTGCGCTGGACGTGCATGGCCTGGCTGAGCCGAGCCGTCTGGGCTTTTGCCACCTGGGTGAGCCGTTTCTTGGACTGGGCGTACTGCTCCCGAGCCGCTTCTGCCGCGGCGGCGTCGTCGGACGCGGCCGGTGCTGGCAGGCTCCTGACGGTCTTACCGTCAGGCCCGGACAGCGCGATGGTGAACGCCCCGCTCTTCGTCTGGGCGACCCGGCCGACGAAGGCCCGCGGGCCGTAGTCGAGCCGGAGGGTCCCGGTGCTGTCGAACCCCGCGGTGGGGACGGTGCGGTCGCCGAGCACGTCGGCGGTCCAGCCGTGGCGTTCGGCGACCTTCCCGACCAGAGCGGCAGCGGTTTCCTTGACGGGTTTCTGCCCGAACTTGTCCGCGACCGCCAGGACCAGGGGGAGGGCCGAGGGGTTCTCCGCGGCGGCGGTGAGCATCGCCTCGAGCTGGGCGGCTCGGCGCGCGTACTTCTTCCCGTCGGGGTAGCGCCGCCACCCGTGCGCGGCGGCGTACTCGTCGAACACCGTGGTGACATGGTGGCCCGGGGCGGCGACGGTCAGCGCCAGCAGTCCCTTCTCTTTCACCGCGTTGCCACGGTAGCCGTCGGGCTTGGCGGGGTCCGGGCTGGGTTCGGTGTCACGCGCGACCCACGCGTCGAGGACGAACGTTCCCAGAGCCTGCTGGCTGGGGGTGTCCATCAGCGACAGGTACAGGCCGATCTCCGCGCTGGCCGGGTCGTTCAGCGTGAACGCGCGGACCACCCACCAGCGGACGATCTGCGGGTCGACCAGTGTCCCGTCCGCCCAGGAGCAGGCCGGAAGATCGTCGAACGGGAACCAGGTCAGCTTCTGTGGGAGCTCGAGCCGCTGCCGGGTGGCGGCCTCCGCGAGAACCTGAGGCGTCAGGTCGACGGAGATATCGGCCCCCAGGGCGCGTAGAGCCTGAAGGACGGCGGTTCTCGTCCCCTCGTGCTCTTCTTCGGCCAGTGACCGACGCAGGGTGTCGATACCGGCCGTGTCTGAGATCTGGCCGATCCACCGGGCGGCGATCGCGCGAGTCTGAGCGTCGTCGTTCTTGAGCGCTTCCGCGGCGATGTCCAGCACGTCCGGCTGACGCTCCAGCAGCTGTTGGGCCTGACGCTGCTCAGCCACGTCCGAAGTAGCGATCTCACGGACCAGCGGGAGGAATGTGGGCGGAAGCGTGGGGAACATCCCCAGGACACGCAGCCCGTCGTCACGGTCGGGCTCGCGCCAGGAATGATCCCGCGCCAAGGCTTCGTTGAGCTGGAGCGGATGCTCGGCGTGGAACGCCCAGACATGTTCGGGGGCGTAGTTCTTATCGAATGCGACTCTCCCGGCCTCGGCCACCGGGTCGGTCACTCCGGCGAGCGCGGCAGCCTCGGCCAGGTTGCGAAGATCATGGTCGTACCCGACCAGCTGGTACAACCACGACAGGTGGCTCGAGTCCTTCCTGACCTGGCCTGTGGTCCCTCGCTCGGGCATGACAGCCCGGAACGCCTGGACCAGCGACAGGTTCAGCTGGCGGCTCCTGAGAACACCGTTCCTGAGCAGGTCCTCGATCAGAGACCACCCGTTGTTCGGCTCACCGCGTTCTCCGTTCAGCCAGTCGCGCACCGCGGTACTGCTCGGCATCTCGTCGCGGATCTTGACGAGGTGGGACTCCATGAAGTCTCGTCGCCGCTGTGCCACCTCTCTGGTTTCCCGTACGATCCAGCGTTGGTGAGCGTCAGTGAGAAGTTCGACGAAATCGTCGCCCAGCGGGGTGGTGTCCAATGGTGGGGCCGGTGGGATGTCCACCCCAGGCAGGGGGTGTTCTCCCGGCCTCAGGACACGGTGGTAGTCGACGCGTGTCGCACGTTCCGCGACCGATATCGCTTGCTCCGAGTTTTCTCCTCGTGGGACATAGCTCGCGACGAGTGCGGCGTCTTCTGGTGCGCTCGCGATCTTGGAGGCCATATCGTCAATCGCGTGACGACCTGGGTCGTGAGTCTCGGTGGGCATTCTTGCTCTTCCGTTCTAGGTGGCCGTGCGGTCTATCGGCGCTTCGCTGCGCAGGAGACCGTTGCGGGTGGGACCGGTCACGGAGGGCCGAGCGTCTGACGGCCCGCGTGGATGCGACGGTTCACGGCGACCATACCAAGCGGGCGGCTCGCCGGTGCGCCGTTTCGTGTACGGATCCCGGAACATGCGCTCCCGCGGTGCGCCGATGTCTCAGTCTGAAACATATGTGACGCCTCAAAATAGTTCGTGTGCGCTGGCGCGGATCCCTTGATCCCAGCTCGTGGGTTCCACGCCGATCCACTGGTTCCGAAAGTGTCGCTCTGGCGTTGAAGTGTCGCACGGACGGTCCGTCGGCGGTGCGACAGCACGACGCCGGGGATGCGCCGGTGCCAGGTGCCCTCGCCGGTGGGGAGTCCGGACCCAGAGCGGTGGGCGGATGCTCGCCCGGAGACTACGCGCCTGCGAGACGGACCCCTCCCACTTGTAGGCCGATAAAGCTGCCGCAGCTCGAGGACTCCACGCCGTTCCACCGTTTCGAAACGGTGGAACGGCGTGGAAACCACGAGCCGGTACTCTCTTATCGGCTGACCATCGACAGGGGGGCGAGGTAGGACAGGGGGAGCGAGGTAGGACAGGGGAGCGAGGTAGGACAGGGGGGCGAGGTAGGAGGAAAGGAGAGACTCCTCCGGGGGCGATGACGGCGCGCTTGCCCAGGTGCTCGGTCCACCGCCCGTGCAGACGATGTCAGAGGCTGCTGGTGGAAGCCTCAGGACGGACCAGCAGGGCGACCGGCAGGGTGTTGAGGAGCTTGGCGACCGGGCGGGGGCCGCCGGGGTGGTCGGTGCCGGTGAGGACGTCGTGCCAGGGGCCGTCTGGCAGGGTGACGGTGTGGTCGGCCCAGCCGCCGAGGCGGTCCAGGGTGGCGGCCAGGCGGGTGGCCAGCACTACGACGCGGGGCGCGGCGGCGTCGGTGCGGGTGTAGGCCAGGAGGCAGTCCGACGAGCGGGCCAGGGGGAGCAGGCCGGTGTCCTGGCCGACGAAGGCGTCGGGCAGGTTGCGACGGGTGCGTAGCGTGCGGGAGGTGACCAGCAGCTTCTCGTCGGACAGGTTGCGAGGGAGCGTGCCGGTGTCGAGCCGGGCCAGTCGGGCCGCGAGGGCGGCGGTGTCGACCGGGCGGCGGTTGTCTGGGTCGACCAGGGTCAGGGTGGTGGCTTCGGTGCCCTGGTAGGTGTCGGCCACGCCAGGCAGGGTCAGCTGGACGATCTTCTGGCCGAGGGTGGTGGCGCGGACGTAGGGCTGGGCCTGGGCGTGCCAGGCGTCTAGCAGACCAGTGATCTGCGGGTCGGCGACCGCCTGCCGGGCCCAGGCGAGCACCGCGTCCTCGTAGGTGTGGTTCGGGGTGGACCAGGTGGTCGCGGACTTGGCCTCGCGCATCACCTTGGTCAGGTAGGCGTCCAGGCGGTCGGTGCTGATCGGGCCGTCCGCGGACCAGGTCGCGGCGAGGGTCTGCCAGGTCAGGTTGGCGACGCGGCCGTCGACCAGCGTGGAACGGTAGGGGGTCGACATGCGGTGCAGCTCGGTGACGCACCGGCTCCACGGCTCGGCCAGCTCGGACAGCACCGACAGGCGGGCCCGCACGTCCTCGCCGCGTTTCGTGTCGTGCGTCGACAGGGCGGTCAGGCCCAGGGGGTGCTGCTGGGCCTGGACCTGTGCCCAGGACAGCAGCTCGGCGGGCGGCAGAGCAAACCTGGTTGGGTCGGCGCCGACCTCGCACAGCCCGACCAGCTGGGTCCAGCGGTAGAACACGGTGTCTTCTACGCCCTTGGCCTGGACCGGGGCGGAGGTCTGGCCGAACCGGACCACCAGCTCGTCGCGGCGCGGGTCGTCCCCGTGCCCGCTGCCTACGGGGCGGCCGAGCAGCAGGTCCACCAGCAGGGCCATCGTCGCGGTCCGGTCGGCGGCCAGACCGGACCGGGCCTGGGCGGCGGCGCGTTCCAGCGTCGCGATCGACTGGGCCGATGTCGGCCGACCGGGCACGACGTACGCGCGGTAGCGATCCAGGGCGACCAGCAGGGCGACCAGGCAGTCGTGCAGCGCCCGCGCAGTATGGTCGCGCAGCCGCAGGTCGTCGTGGCAGATCCGCGTGACCAGGGTGGTCAGCCGGTGCACCTCGGTATACAGCGGCCCGTCCACGATCTCGCGCTTGGCGGCGGTGACCAGGGCGTCGTAGCCGTCAGACGGGTGTCCGGCGGACCCGACGGACGGGTCACCGGCCAGCTGGTGGGCGACCGCGCCGAGGTCGTCGGCGCCCGCCGGGTCGACGAACGTCTGCTGGACGCGCCAGGCCGTGTCGTACCCGGTGGTTCCGGCGCACACCCAGTCGTCGGCCAGGGTCTCGTCGGCGGCCAAGATCTTCTCCACGACCACCCAGGCGCCTCCGGTGGCCGCGCGCAGGCGTTCGAGGTACGTCGCCGGGTCGGCCAGACCGTCCGGGTGGTCCACCCGCAGCCCGTCGACCAGGCCGTCGCGCACCAGGCGGCAGACGAGGTCGTGGGTGGCGGTGAACACCGCCGGGTCCTCGACCCGGATCGCGACCAGGGTGCTGATGTCGAAGAACCGGCGGTAGTTCAGCTCTTCGTCGGCGACCTGCCAGGACGCCAGCCGGTAGTGCTGGGCTTTCAGCAGGTCGGTGAGCGGCAGGTTCTCGGTGCCAGGGCGGACCGGGAAGACGTGCGGGCCGTAGCGCAGCACTGTGCGCCGACCGGTCGACGCCAGGCCGACCGGCACCGGTCCGACATCGTCCACGTCGGCCAGGTCCAGGCGCAGTTCACCGTGGGCCAGCACGGTGCCGAGCCGGTCACCGAGCACCGGCATGAGGATCCCGTCGCCGGTGGACCAGTCGAGGTCGAACCAGCGGGCGTACCGGGACTGCGAGCCCTCGGTGAGTACCGACCACAGGGCCTGGTTGTGCCAGGCCGGGGTGGGTATCGCCATGTGGTTCGGGACGATGTCGAGCACCAGGCCGAGCCCGCGGTCCCGGGCCGCCGTCGACAGCCGCACCAGGCCGTCGTAACCGCCGAGGACCGGCGAGACCTCGTCGTGCGCGACGACGTCGTACCCGTGGGTCGAACCGGGGGCGGCACGCAGCACGGGGGACAGGTACAGGTGGGTCACGCCCAGGGCGTCGTAGTACGGCAGCCGGGCGGCGACATCGTCGAACCGCAGGTCGGGTCCCAGCTGGACACGGTAGGTCGAGACTGGCACCGCCCGGCCGGGACTCGGGCGCCTACCGTCGGCTGCCACGGCGTTCACCGGCCTGAGCCTTCACTGGCCGGACGGGCTCTGCGGCACCCGGCCCGGTGCCGGTGCGCCCGGTCGGGCCCGTCGCGCCAGTGCCAGTATGGGGATGGCGCTGGTTGCCAGCTGGTTGGCGGTGACCAGCTCGGCGGCCGGGGCGCTGCGCGGCGGTCGGGTGAGCAGCACGACCGAATGGTGCTCCAGCGTCAGACGGGTACGGGACTTGTACTGGCGGTCGGTGTGGGCGTCGGCGGTGTCGAACACGACGGTCCAGGTCTTGCCGTAGTCGGCGGCAGGCAGGGTGAACGGTACTTTCTCGTAGCTGCCGTTGAACAGCACCAGGAACGAGTCGTCGACGATCCGCTGGCCGCGGGCATCGGGTTCGACGATGGCGTCACCGTTGAGGAACACCTGCATCATCCGGGCCTGGTCGCCGGACCAGGCCGAGTCTTCCATGTGGTGGCCGTCGGGCCGTAGCCACACGACATCGCCCAGCGCCGACTGGCCGCCGTGCTCGGCCTCCCCGGCGAAGAACCGACGACGCCGGAACACCGGGTGGGCGGCGCGCAGCCCGACTACTTTCCGGGAGAACTCCAGCAACGACGCGCGTTCTGGGTCCAGGTTCCAGTCCACCCAGGACGTGGCGTTGTCCTGGCAGTACACGTTGTTGTTACCGCCCTGGGTGCGGCCCAGCTCGTCACCGTGGGCGATCATCGGCACGCCCTGGGACAGCAGCAGCGTGGCCAGAAGATTACGTTGCTGCCGGGCGCGCAGCGCTTTGATCTCCGGGTCGTCGGTGGGGCCTTCGACGCCGCAGTTCCAGGACCGGTTGTGGCTCTCGCCGTCCCGGTTGTCCTCGCCGTTGGCCATGTTGTACTTCTCGTTGTAGCTGACCAGGTCGCGCAGGGTGAACCCGTCGTGGGCGGTGACGAAGTTGATGCTGGCCAACGGTCGCCGCCCGGTATGGGCATACAGGTCGGAAGAGCCCGACAGGCGGCTGGCGAACTCGCCGAGCGTCGACGGTTCGGAGCGCCAGAAGTCGCGCACCGTGTCCCGGTACTTGCCGTTCCACTCGGTCCACAACGGCGGGAACTCGCCGACCTGGTAGCCGCCGTCGCCCAGGTCCCACGGTTCGGCGATGAGTTTGACCTGGGAGACGATCGGGTCCTGCTGCACCAGGTTGAAGAAGGCCGAGAGGCGGTCCACCTCGTGGAACTGCCGGGCCAGCGTCGCCGCCAGGTCGAACCGGAACCCGTCGACGTGCATCTCCTGCACCCAGTAGCGCAGCGAGTCCATGATGAGCTGCAGCACGTGCGGGGAACGCATGAGCAACGAGTTCCCGGTGCCGGTGGTGTCGAAGTAGTGCGAGCGGTCCGAGTCGACCAGCCGGTAGTAGTGCGCGTTGTCGATACCGCGGAAGCTGAGCGTCGGCCCTTTGTGGTTACCCTCGGCCGTGTGGTTGTACACCACGTCGAGGATCACCTCGATATCGGCCGTGTGCAGGGCCTTGACCATCGCCTTGAACTCCTGCACCTGCTGGCCGGAGGAGGCGAAGGCCGAGTAGCCGTTGTGCGGGGCGAAGAACCCGATGGTGTTGTAGCCCCAGTAGTTCGTCAGGCCCTGGGCCACCAGGGACGGGTCCTGGATGAACTGGTGCACCGGCATCAGCTCCACGGCGGTGACGCCCAGGGACGTCAGGTGCCCGATGACCGCCGGGTGGGCCAGCCCCAGATAGGTGCCGCGCTGGGCGGGCGGGACGTTCGGGTGCTGGGCGGTCAGGCCCTTGACGTGCGTCTCGTAGATGACGGACTCGTGGTACTCGTGGTTCGGCGGCCGGTCGTGGCCCCAGTCGAAGTACGGGCTGACGACCAGCGACGCCATGGTGTGGGTGGCCGAGTCCAGGGAGCTGCGCCGGGTCGGGTCGCCGAACCGGTACGAGTACAGCGACTCGTGCCCGTCGATCTGCCCGGCGATGGCCTTGGCGTACGGGTCGAGCAGCAGCTTCGACGGGTCGCAGCGGTGCCCGGCGGCCGGGTCGTAGGGGCCGTGCACCCGGAAGCCGTAGTGCTGACCGGGGGCGACCGCGGGCAGGTAGCCGTGCCAGACGAAGCCGTCCACCTCCGGCAGGTCCACCCGGGCCTCGGTGCCGTCGGAGTCGATGAGGCACAGCTCGACCCGGGCGGCGACCTCGGAGAACAGCGCGAAGTTGGTACCGGAACCGTCGTAGGTCGCGCCGAGGGGGTAGGGGCGACCCGGCCAGATGTGCATGGCACCACCTAACCAGGCGTAGGGGCCGGGCGCCTACGAACAACGCGGAGTTCGCCCCGAACCCCGGTGCTCAGACCAGGACGACGGACCCCTGGGCGGTGATCCGGTCGGCGGCGTGGTCGTCGAACCAGTGGCCACCGTCGGCGAGGTAGCGGAAGACGACCTCGCTGCCGGTCGGGATGGTCACCTGGACGCTGGCCATGCCGTTGGACCGTCTCCGCAGCGGGTGCGCACCGGGGGTCCAGTCGTTGAACGTTCCGACGACGCTGACCGGCCCGTTCAGCTGGTCGGTCGGCAGGGCGAAGGTCAGCGAACGGGTGCCGGAACGGGTCGGCTTGGACATCTTGAGCACAGCGTGGAGTCCTCTCGTGTGACAGACAGTCCGAGACGATAGAATCGGAACATCTATCTTGCGACAAGTCTGCCTGTGACGGCCACCGGGGTGAAGTCGCCGCGCCGAGAGATGTCCCACCGCACCGGGCTCGGCTACCGTCGGGCCAGTGACGGCTGATCGACGGTCGGACGGCCCAGGACCCCGCAGAGCGCTGCCCGCGCTGCTGGGTCCGGCGTTCGTGGCGGCCGTCGCCTACGTCGACCCGGGCAACGTCGCGGCGAACGTCACGGCCGGGGCCCGGTACGGGTACCTGCTGGTGTGGGTGCTGGTCTGCGCCAACACCATGGCCGTGCTGGTGCAGTACCTGTCGGCCCGGCTGGGCCTGGTCACCGGCCGGTCGTTGCCCGAGCTGGTCGGCGACAGGCTGCGCCGTGGCCCCCGGCTGGCCTACTGGGCGCAGGCCGAGCTGGTCGCCGCGGCCACCGACCTCGCCGAGGTGATCGGCGGGGCGCTGGCGCTGCGTCTGCTGTTCGGCGTGCCGCTGCTGATCGGCGGTGCGATCGTCGGGCTGGTCTCGATGGGGCTGCTGGCGGTGCAGTCCCGGGGCGGTCAGCGGCCGTTCGAGCTGGTCATCATCGGTCTGCTCGTGGTGGTGTCCGCCGGGTTCCTCGTCGGGCTGCTCGTCGCCCCGGTCAGCTGGTCCCAGGCGGCTGACGGGCTGGTGCCGAGGCTGGCCGGTGCCGACACGGTGCTGCTCGCGGCCAGCATGCTGGGCGCCACCGTCATGCCGCACGCTATCTACCTGCACTCGTCGCTGGTCCGCGACCGGGGGACCCGTGGTGCCCAGCTGCCCCGGCTGCTGCAGGCCACCCGGTGGGACGTCGTCGGCTCGTTGGTCCTGGCCGGGACGGTGAACCTGGCGATGCTGGTGCTCGCCGCCGCCGCGCTGCACGGCGTGGGCGGGACGGACACCATCGACGGGGCGCACGCCGCGATCGAGTCGGCTCTCGGCCCGACGGTCGGGGTGGCGTTCGGCATCGGGCTGCTCGCCTCGGGGTTCGCCTCGACCTCGGTCGGCGCCTACGCCGGGGCGGAGATCATGGCCGGGCTGCTGCGGGTCCGGATCCCGCTGCCGGTGCGCCGGGCGGTGACCTTGGTACCGGCCCTGGTGCTGCTCGCCGTGGGCGTCGACCCGACCTGGGCGCTGGTGCTCAGCCAGGTGCTGCTCAGCCTCGGCATCCCGTTCGCGCTGGTCCCGCTGGTCCGGCTGAACACCGACCCGGACGTCATGGGGCAGCACACCGCGTCGACGCGGCTCCGGGTGGCGTCGTGGACGGTAGTCGTGGCGATCGTCGCGCTCAACGTCGCACTGGTCGTCACGACGCTGCTGGGCGGATAGGTGTCGTGCGGCCGGACGAGCGGTGCCGGACCCGTAGCCGCAGCCCGACGACCGCCCCCAGGCACGCGACAGCAGAGCCCAGGAGGACCCCCAGGGTGCCCGCGTCGGTCAGTGCGGCGTCGCCGACGAACGACAGGTGCGCGACGAGCAGCGAGACGGTGAAGCCGATCCCGGTGAGCAGACCTACGGGCAGCAGGTCCCTGGTCTGGACGCCGTGCGGCAGCCGGAGCCTGCCGACCCGGGTGGCCAGCACGGTCGCGCCGAGCACCCCGACCGGTTTGCCGAGCACCAGGCCCGCGGCCACCGCGACCATCACGGGGACGGCGGCCGGGTCGCCGCCGTGCCCGCCGACGGTCACCCCGGTGGCGCAGAAGGCGAACAGCGGCAGCGCCACCCAGGTCGCCACCGGCCGCAGGGCTTCTTCGTACCGGACAGCCCGGCCGCGCCGCTGCCCGCGCAGCGGCCCGACCGGCACGGTGAGCCCGAGGACCGCCCCGGCGACAGCCGGTGGTACCCCGGAGACCTGGACGGCGGCCCAGGTGGCCAGAGCCACCGGCAGCAACGACCACCACCGGGCCCAGCGCTGCCGCACCAGCAGCGTGAACGCGGCGACCCCGGCGACGGCGCCGCCCAGTGCCCACAGGTCCAGGTCGGCGGTGTAGAAGACGGCGATGACGACGACGCCGAGAAGGTCGTCGACGACGGCGAGCGTCAGCAGGAACATCCGTACCCCGCCGGGCAGGCCCCGCCCCGCGACCGCGAGCACGGCCAGCGCGAACGCGATATCGGTGGCCGTGGGGATCGCCCAGCCGCGGTGGGTCGGCACCCCAGCGGCAGCGATGACGACGGTGTAGACGACAGCGGGCACGACCATCCCGCCGACCGCGGCGATCAGCGGCAGCGCGGCCCGCCGCCGGTCGCGCAGCGCACCGACCCGGAATTCCCGGACCAGCTCGGTCCCGACGACGAAGAAGAACAGCGCCAGCAGGCCCTCGGTCGCCCACGCCTCGACGGGCAGCCGCCACGGCCCCGGCCCGAACGTCGTGTCGAGCAGCCGGTGGTAGCCGTCCCGCAGGGGACAGTTCGCGGCGACGAGCGCGGCGACGGCCGCGCACAGCATCGCCGCACCGCCGAAGCGTTCGTCTTCCGTCACCCGGCGCAGCAGTGTGGTCTGGGTCTTGTGCGGCATCGCGGTCCAGGTCTCGTCCGAGCACCCGGCACCGGCTGCCGAGCGGCCGACCAGGCTTCCCGGCACACCGCCGCTCAGGCTACCAACCGTCGGCCCCACGTTCAGGACGACGCCACACGTCGCGACCAGGCACCACGGTGACCAGGGAACCGGCGCGTCCGCCGAGCCAGCCTGGGCGATCTCGAACCCGTGCGAGGGGCACAGGCGTTCTGTCCAGGGGGATTCGCGCTGCCTGCCCAGCGGAAGATGGTGCTCCCAGAACAAGATGTGCGTCGGCTGTGGTGCTGGGCGGGATGCGGGGCAAGGCGGAGGAGGAGGTCGCACTGGAGGTGCGGCCGAACGACGACAACGCGGCCCCGCGCCCGTCCGGTGCCGCAGACGGCGTGCATCTTGTTCTGGGAGCACCATATCGACAAAAAGGGCACGAATGGCGCAGGAGGGACAGAACGACGCGCGTCCGGGAGCGCGGTTCGATATGGAGTTTCCCTCTTGTGCGGATGGTGCGGATGGCCGGTAGCCTCAGCCCGTCAGTCGAGACCGACAACCGTGGTGGGAGTGAGTGGTCGAAGTGCCTGAGACAGCAGCGCCGAGGACGCGCCGTCATCTTTTCGCAGTTGCCATAGGAATGGCCGTGCCGCTCGTCCTGGGCGGCTGCATGAAGATGGAGATGTCCGTCGGCATCAAGTCGGACGACGATATCCGGGTCAAGATGGTGGTCGGGATACAGGAAGACGCCGCAGCCGCGATGGCCGAGAACGGCGAGGAGATGACCCCCGAGGACCTCTGCGGCCAGGCAGGCAGCGACACCGGGGTCACGGACGCCACCGTGAAGGACGTATCGGACGACGGCTACATAGCGTGCGAGATGTCGGGTACTACCGACCTGGAGTCGATGGCCGACAGCCTGCAGCACGCGGACGGGAAGTACACCTTCACCATGGTCTCCGACGAGGGCGACGCCAGCGCAGGGCTCGGCGCGAACATGTTCGACTCGTTCAAGATCTCGGTCACCTTCCCTGGCAAGGTCCTGGAGCACAACGGTTCGTCGACCGTCCAGGGCACGACCGTGACCTGGACCGACCCGAACGACCTGTACGGGTCCGAAGGGCTGCGGGCCGTCGGCAAGGACCAGGCGTCGTCGTCCAGCGGCTGGTTGTGGATCGTGCTCGCAGGTATCGGCCTGCTCGTCGTGGTCGCAGTCGTGCTGCTGCTCGTGCTCCGCGGCAAGCGCGGGAAGAGCGCCCCTCCCCAGCCGTACCTGCCGCCTGGCCTGCCAGGACAGTAGCCGCACCCCCTGGGGTGGAGACATGCCTGGTCACGTGCTGTGCCAGCGGTCCTTGGAGCGCGCCTGGTTACACTGCGACGGTGGCCAGGGTCGAGTATGTCCTGTATGGGAACTTTGACGATATCGTCGCGCACGTGACGCAAGGGGTGCTTGACGGGTCTCTGTCGGCCTCGCTGGAGGACGGGTCCGATATCAGGGTCGGTCGGACCCGGTGCGCGCTGCGGGTCTTCGAACGGTACAGCATGATGGAGAAGGGCCCGGTCAGCCTCAGCGTCGTCATGGTCGGCGGGGAGGAGGGCGTGCACCTGTCGGCCATCCCCGCGGGAGGGGACCAGGGCCTGCTGGGAGGGGCCACGATCGGCGAGAAAAGGTTCCTCGACACTCTGCCTCCAGTCGTGGAAGCCTGGCAGAGCCAGCACAGCCGACCACCTGCGCCACCCAGCGAACCACGCCAGCCGCCGGTCTGGTGGAGCAACTCAGAGTAGGCGGGGCCTGGCCGGGCAGGACAGCAGGTCAGGTGGGGTGGTGGCGACGGCGGCTCGCCGCCCGACGAACCTCGTTGCGGAACCGTCGAACCCGGTGCCTCGGCGGACGCTGGTTCCAGTCGGGCCGCGGCCCGCGGTGCCTGGTCGCACGGCTGACGGGGTCGAATCGGTGCCCGTCTCCAGCTGTGCGGGAACATCTGAGACACCTGCGGCATCTGACTGGGCACCTCGATGAGAAAGGTGCTTTCCATGTCTGACTTCGACTACACTCCCGTTGACGACACCTCCGACGCGTGCGACGCGTCCTTCAACGTGTCCTTCGACGCCACCGCCGAAATGGGGTACGACGCTCCCGGCCACCCCGGCTGGACGACGATCGAGCACGTGGACGCCTACACCGTGCAGCCCGGTGACAGCCTGTGGGCGATCGCTGAGGCCCACTACGGCGACGGGAACCTGTGGCCGCAGATCGCCGCTCTCAACCCCGAGGTCCAGGACAACCCTGACCTCATCTACCCCGGGACCGTGCTGGTGATGCCCGACTTCGAGCACCACCACCACGGGAGCGCCGACGTCAACGTGGGCGTGGACGTGGGTGTGGACGTGGCCGTCAATGTCGACACTACCGCTGGTGGCGACGTGAACGTGAACGTGGACGTGAACACCGACGTCAACGTTGATGTCGACTACTGGTGCCCGACGGTGGTCGACGGTGTGATCATCGGCGACGCGTTCGCGGAAGGCACGGTCTGGTTCGAGCAGTCGTGGGACGGCTCGTGCCAGCCAGCAGCGGTCATGGAGATCTACAACTGCTACTCCGAGACGCAGGTGACCAGCGTCGAGTTCGTCCAGGTCGTCAACGAGTACTCCTCGGGCGGCTGGGTCTTGGGTCCGGGTGGCACCCCGGGCATGACCTCGGAGGTCGTGGTGGGCGTGCTGGAGACCACAGGGGTCGCCGCGACCGCCTCCTACGGTTCGATGACGGTCCTGGAGCAGGCGATCACCGAGGAGTACGCCGTGATGGTGGCCTACGAGAGCGCGGGCTCCGTCAGCATGGCCACGGTGTCGTCGGTCAGCTACGAGGAATCCATGGTGTACCTGTCCGGGGCCTCCGTGTCGGGTGTCGCTGTGGGCGTGCCGATCGCGGTCTTCGAAGAGTCGTGGTCCACCGCCGAGTACTCGATGGTCGAGTGCACCCAGACCGTGGCCGAGTACCACGAGGCCAACGGCATCGCCACCGGGTCCTACCAGTCCTACGAGTACTCCGAGGTCAACGCCAGCGCCAGCTCGGGGACGATCACCACCGCGACAGCCTCCCCGTGGGTGCTGCTGCCGGTCAGCCTCCACTGACACCACCAACAACCTGTGGGGCCGGTCACCTGACCGGCCCCACAGCCGTGTCGAGACCATCGACTCTGAACCCTGATCCACCGGAAGGAGTTCAAGACGCCATCGTGGGTACGATCGACGTCGTCCAGACCTTCGAGACCTGAAGCGTGACCAGGAGGGTTCGTGCCCAGACCCACGACCAGGGACGAGCTGCTCGTCGCGGCAGCGGCGGGGTACGACAAGGTCGTGGCCTTCGTCGCCGCCCTGCCCGCGGAGCAGCGGGAGGCCGAGTTCGCGTTCGACGACCGTGACCGCAACGTCCGCGACGTCGTGGCCCACCTGGTCGCCTGGCAGCGCATGATGCGACGCTGGTACGACGAGGGCATGGCCGACCGCAAACCTGCTATCCCGGGGGAGGGCTACACCTGGAAGACGCTGCCGGAGCTGAACCAGGTCGTCTGGGCGGACGCCCAGGGCATCGGGCTGGTCGAGGCCATGGCGGCACTGAGCCAGACCCACCAGGACATGACGAGCCTTGTCGAGGCGCACACCGACGACGAGCTGTTCACCAAGAAGCGGTACCGCTGGACCGGGACGACCTCGCTCGGCGCCTACCTGGTCTCCGCCACGTCCAGCCACTACGACTGGGCCATGACCAAGCTCCGCAAGGCCAAGAAGACCTGGCCCCCGGCGTGAGAGGCTCCGCGCGTCGGCGAAGCCGATGTAGCGCAGCGTCGGGGGCGAGCCCCTCTCTGGTGCGCCCGGGCGAACCCTGGTGCAGGTAGTGGTACCCGGTACGCTTAAGACGCTGTCCGACAACAGAACGGGAACACAATGGGAACGCTGCGTATAGCTGTCGTGGGATACGGGAACATCGGTCGTCATGCGGTCGAGGCGGTTCAGGCCGCCCCGGACATGGAGCTGGCCGGGGTCGTCCGGCGTTCGACAACGTCGGAACACGCGGAAGAGCTGGCCGGGATCGAGGTCGTGACCGACGCCAGCGCGCTGGACAAGGTCGACGTGGCGCTGCTGTGCGGCCCGACCCGGAGCATTCCGCAGACCGCGCCGCAGTATCTCAGACGGGGGATCCACACGGTCGACAGCTTCGACATCCACGGCGAAGAGCTGTGGCGGCTGCGCTCGAGCCTGGACGCCGTCGGCCGGGAGCACGGCAGCGTGGCAGTCGTCTCCGCAGGCTGGGACCCCGGCAGCGACTCGATGGTGCGCACGCTCCTGCTGGCGATGGCGCCGCGAGGGCTGACGTACACCAACTTCGGCCCGGGGATGAGCATGGGGCACTCCGTCGTCGCCAAGTCGAAGCCAGGAGTGGTCGATGCGCTGTCGATGACGATCCCCGTCGGTACCGGTCTGCACCGACGCATGGTGTACGTCGAGCTCGAACCCGGCGCGGACCTGGCGGCAGCGGCGACGGCGATCAAAGAGGACGAATACTTCTCGTCCGACGAGACGCACGTCGTGGCCGTGCCCAGCATCGACGCGATCAAGGACGTCGGCCATGGCGTCTTGATGACGCGCAAGGGTGTCAGCGGTACCACGCACAACCAGACGTTCGAGTTCAGCATGAGCATCGACAATCCGGCGCTCACCTCGCAGATAATGGTTTCCTGTGCCCGGGCGGCGGCGCTGCGGCTGAGCCCTGGTGCCTACACGATGCCCGAGATCGCGCCGCTGGACCTGCTGCCCGGTGACCGGGAGACGCTGATCAAGACCCTGGTGTGACGCTGCCGGCGCTGGCGCCGCCCGCAGGACCGCCGACGCGATCCTGGCCGGAGCAGACCTGGACTGCGTCTCGCTCGACCCTGGTCTCCAAGGCGCGGGCTGCGGGTGCGTCCGAGGCGTGACGGGTGTCTTGAGAACTCGTCTTGGCACGATCTGTCTCATGGCGCTCTCAGAAGTACTTGTAACCAAGTCGTGTAGCATGAGACATATGACGATACCAAGAATTCTGGAGAGCGCTGATCTCGAACAGTGGTTCGGCGACTATGTGGCGGCGTTCGGCCGGATCACTACTGTGCGCGTAGTCGTCAACCAGGATGCGATCGTCCGCGGTCTGAAGACGATGGGTCGTGTCGAGGTCGATATCGACCTGATCGGCCGCGCCTGCTCCATGAAGGGTAGTTGGGCGGGCAGGCTGATTACATGTACTGTCGTCGACGGCGCGTTCTACGGGGAGGACATCCTTGCGGGCCAGGCGGACATGAGCCTGAATGCGAACATGAATCCGCTACTGGATATGATGGATCTGGAGCTGACCGCTGGCGTCGAACGCCAGTCTGATATCATCAGGCAGGTCGAGCTGATCGGAAACGAAGAGGTATGCGGCGTCCAGGCCGACCATTACCTCATGACTTTTGACGCAGCCGGGATGGGTGATTTCTTTGACGACAAGAGATCCTGGGCGGACGCGCTGCTGGTTGACACGGTCATGGCGGACGTCTGGCTGGACGACGAGATGCGGACGATCAGGTTCGGGATGGTCATCCCCGTGGAGATCGCGGGCACCCCGGACACACTGGTGCTCGACATCACCTACTCGGACTATGGCGCGCCTGTCGTTGTCGAAGCACCTGCCGGTTGGTCTGCAGTATGAGGGGGACAGTGGGGACGGTTCCTAATGTCTTACCTGCTCAGAGCGTTGCGGGTGGGGTGTGACCCCATCGTTCGACCGGGTTGCCTCCGTCTCTGTCTCCAGTACGCGGTACCTGACTCGCTGACCAGGCTAGACGCCAGGAACGGTCCCACTCGGTCCCAGGTTGGTACCATAGTGCTCGACGTGAGTTTTGGAGGGGACATGGGAGAGTTCGAACGGATCACCCAGAGGTTCATCATCGACATGAATCTCTAATCCCGACGGGGCTCTCCCGTCTTTAGTGCAACTGGCGGGCACCTCAACAGGTGCTCGCCAGTTTGCTTCCTGACGGTGGTGTGCTGCTGGCTGACGGACGAAGGAGGGTCAACTGGACGGGTGGGTCTCCAGGTACCGAGTGAGCTGGGCAATCGCGTCCATGTCCAGGGCGGAGTACTGCTTCATGAGGGGGTACGGGTCGTACAAGCCGTGCACTTCTAGGCACATCGGGATGTCTGCGTAGCAGAGGGTCAGGCGGTGGGTCTGGCCTGCGGGGGACTCTTCTGCGGACGTCAGGAGAAACGCTGGGCCAAGACCTTGTGAACCGTCGGTCACGGTCTGCAGCCTGCCGTCTTGGGTGGTCCAGGTGTGATGGTCGGCGGGGTTGTCGGCCCACTGCAGGGGGGCGGGCCGACGACCCGGGGAACGAACAGGATCGACGGTGCCCCACTCGTGTCCAGAGTGTCACGGCCCTGGCCCAGGACGTCTGCGACACTTGGCGCCGACCAAAAATGGTGTTGGAGCACATTGTGTGGAATTGGTAAACTTGGTTGGTGCGTGACGAGAGTGCGACCAGCGAGACGGTGACGCTGTGGCGTCCGACCGGTCCGGCGGAGCTGGCTCTGGTGCGGGATAGCGGGTGGAGGCGCTGGCCGCCCCGGCTGCCGGACCAGCCGATCTTCTACCCGGTGCTCAACGAGGACTACGCGGTGCGGATCGCTCGGGACTGGAACGTCCCGGCGTCTGGTGCCGGGTACGTGACGCGGTTCGAGGTGCGGCGCGACTTCCTGGAGCAGTTCGACGTCCAGCAGGTCGGCGGTGCGACGATCCTCGAGTACTGGATCCCGGCGGAGCGGCTCGACGAGCTCAACGACGCTATCGTGGGTACGATCGACGTCGTCCAGACCTTCGAGGCATGAAGCGTGACCAGGAGGTGGCGCGTCGGAGAACGAGCCTCTCTGGTGCGCCCGGGCGAACCCTGGTGCAGGTAGCGGCACCTGGTATGCTTGCTGTCCGCTAACAGAACGGGAACCAATGGGAACGCTGCGTATAGCTGTCGTGGGATACGGGAACATCGGTCGTCATGCGGTCGAGGCGGTTCGGGCCGCCCCGGACATGGAGCTGGCCGGGGTCGTCCGGCGTTCGACAACGTCGGAACATGCAGAAGAGCTGGCCGGGATCGAGGTCGTGACCGACGCCAGCGCGCTGGACAAGGTCGACGTAGCGCTGCTGTGCGGCCCGAGCCGGGGTATCGCAGAGACCGCACCGCAATATCTGAGGCGTGGTATCCACACCGTCGACAGCTACGACTTCCACGGTGACACGCTGGTGCAGCTAAGGTCGGACCTCGGCACGCTGGGTCGAGAGCACGGCAGCGTAGCGATCGTAGCCGCGGGCTGGGACCCGGGTAGCGACTCGGTGGTCCGCACGCTCCTGCTGGCGATGGCACCCAGGGGACTGACGTACACCAACTTCGGCCCGGGGATGAGCATGGGGCATTCTGTTGTCGCCAAGTCGAAACCAGGAGTAGTCGACGCGCTGTCGATCACGATCCCCCTCGGTACCGGTCTGCACCGACGCATGGTCTATGTCGAACTCGAACCTGGCGCGGACCTGGCGCCAGCAGCGGCAGCGATCAAGGAAGACGCCCATTTCGTCCGGGACGAGACTCACGTCCTGGCTGTGCCGAGCATCGACGCGATCAAGGACGTGGGCAGCGGTGTCTTGATGACGCGTAAGGGTGTCAGCGGTACCACGCACAACCAGACGTTCGAGTTCAGCATGAGTATCGACAATCCGGCGCTCACCTCGCAGATAATGGTTTCCTGCGCCCGGGCGGCGGCGCTGCGGCTGAGCCCTGGTGCCTACACGCTGCCCGAGATCGCGCCGCTGGACCTGCTGCCCGGTGACCGGGAGACGCTGATCAAGACCCTGGTGTGACGCTGGTGTGACGCTGCGGGCACCAGACCGCTCAGCATCGGACCCGCCGTAGACGGTGTCCTGGTTTTCGACCACGAGGATGACGGGGGCGGTGCTGGACCGACGGTCTGCTCCGGGTCGTGCCAGGATGGACGACTGTGACCGCAACTCTTGACACCGTGCCGTCGTCGCCTGGCCCGGGTGCGCTCGGTGTGCTGACGGTCCGTGGACTGACCAAGACGTTCGGGCCGGTCCGGGCGGTGCGGGGGCTGGACCTGGACGTGCCGCGCGGGTCGATGTTCGGGTTCGTCGGGCCCAACGGGGCGGGCAAGACCACCACGCTGTCGATGGTGACCGGGCTGCTGCGGCCCGATGCGGGGCAGGTCTGGGTCAACGGCGTCGACCTGTGGTCGAACCTGACGGCGATGCGGGCGCGGATCGGCGTGCTGCCCGACGACCTGCGCCTGTTCGACCGGCTGACCGGCCAAGAGCTGCTCACCTACACGGGGATGCTGCGGCGCATGGACAAGGCCGTGGTCGCCCGGCGGGCCGACGAGCTGCTCGACGCCCTCGGGCTGCGCGGCGACGCGGGCAAACCGGTGGCCGACTACTCGGCGGGGATGACCAAGAAGATCGCGCTGGCCGCCGCCGCGCTGCACGCCCCGGACCTGCTGGTGCTGGACGAGCCGTTCGAGGCCATCGACCCGGTGTCGGCCCGTGCTATCCAGGAGATCCTGGCCCAGTACGCCGCCGACGGCGGCACCGTGATCCTCTCCTCGCACGTGATGGACACCGTGCAGCGGGTGTGCGACCGGGTGGCTGTGGTCCACCGCGGCCAGGTGCTGGTCTGCGGCACCCTGGACGAGGTCGCGGCCGGTCAGGACCTGGAGAGCCGGTTCATCGAGCTGGTCGGCGGTGGGGCCGTCCCCGTGGGGCTGTCGTGGTTGCGACCGTCCTCGCTCTGAGGTTCCGGCTGTTCCGCACGGCCCTGCGCCGCAATGCGGCCGTGCTCGTCGCCTGGCTGCTCGGTGCCGCGTCGTTGCTGGCCATGCTGTTCTTCGTGGGGACAGGGTTCGCGGCGGTGGGGATGCGGGTAGTGCCCGACCACCGTGCGGAGACCGGGACCTGGCTGGTGCTCGGCGGGTCGTTGCTGTGCGTCGCGTGGGCGCTGCTCCCGCCCTTGCTGTTCGGCCTCGACCAGACCTTGGAACCAGCCCGTTTCGCGCCCTTCCCGCTGCGGGGGGCCGATCTCGCGCCGGGGCTGGTCGCGGCCAGCTTCATCGGCCTGCCCGGGGTCGCGACCCTGCTCGCCGCGCTGACCACGACCGCACTCTGGCTCGGCACCCCCCGCGCGCTGCTGCCGGCGCTGGTCGGTGCTGTGGTCGGTGCGACGACCTGCCTGGTGGTCGGTCGGCTGACCACCACGGCCCTGGCCGGTGTGCTGTCGTCCCGGCGGGGCCGCGACGTGAGCATGGTGCTCGGGGTGGCCGTCCTGGGTGCGGTGTACCTGGGCCTGGTCACGCTCACCTCGGGCCGGGTGCAGTGGGACTTCGACCCGGCCCCGTTCGGTGCGGTGCTGCGCTGGACACCGCTCGGTGCCCCGTGGGCGGCACCGGGCGACGCGGCGGTCGGCGACTGGACCGGGTTCGCCGTGCGCCTGGGCCTGTCCGTGGTGTACGTGGTGGTGCTGGTGTGGCTGTACGGGCGGTTGCTGGACCGGGCGCTCACCGCACCGCCGAACGTCCGGCCGCGGGCGAAGGCCCGGCCCGACGCGGTGGCCCAGACCGTGGCCCGCACCGGGCGCGCCGCCTGGTTCCCGGCCTTGGCCATCGCGGCCCGTACCCGTCGCTACTGGGTGCACGACCCGCGCTATCTGAGCAATGTCCCGGTGCTGGTCCTGCTGCCGTTGTTCATGGTGATCATGGGCCGGTCGCTGGGGACGATACCGGAGCTGCCGGACGTGCTGCCGCGTCATATCGCCCAGCTGGGCTGCGAGGCGGCGGGCCTGGCCGCCGGGCTGGTCCTGCTGTCGGATATCGGGTTCGACTCCACGGCCTGGTGGCTGCACCTCACCGCTGGGGTACGCGGCTGGGCCGACCGGCTGGGGCGGATCCTGGGGCAGGTGGGGTGGGCCGTCCCAGGGCTGGCCGGGCTGTGCGTCGTCGTGGCCCTGGCTGCAGGCATGCCAGGACGGAGCCTCGTCCTGGCCGGGAGCACCCTGTGTGCGTACCTGGTAGCGCTGGGGGTCGCCAGCGTGGTCTCCGCCGTGGCGATCTACCCGGTAGCGCTGCCCGGTGCCAGCCCGATGTCGTCCCGGGGTGGGCTGTCCAGCCTGGCCATGACCGCCCAGCTCGCCGGGGTGGCCGCGACCTTCGTGCTCTGGCTGCCGGTCGGTGCCACCGCGCACCTCGTCTCGCCGTCGTGGGGCTGGCTGGTCGCGACCGTCGGCCTGACCTGGGGCACAGCGGTGCTGGCCGCGGGCGTCGTCGTCGGAGGACGCGCCGTCGACGCCCGCGGCCCAGCCATCATGGCCCTGCTGGTCAAGAACGGCTCACGCACCGTCGCCGGGTGAACGGCGGGCATTCTCCGCCCAGGAGCCGGGTAGTCCGGAGGAATTTCACCCCCGGTCTACCCGACTCCAGGTCGGGTTACTCCTTGTTTTCCAGGGTGCCAGCCACCGCAGATCCTACCAGCAGCGTCGAGGCGGTCGACCCAGAGATTGCACAGTACCCAGTTGTGTCTCCTGCGGAGATCTGGGCGGCGCTGGGAGCCCATACATTCGTTTCGTCTTTCCGGCTCACGCCCGACCAGTTGTAGGATCCGGTTTCTTTTTCGCCCATGCTCCAAGCGAGGTCGCCGCAGCGATCCGCTTGGTTCGCCCACTCGGCGGCAATGAAGTCAACGTATTCTTTCGGCCATGTGAAGGTCGAGATGATCTCCACATAGTGCGGATTGGCGCAGTCGGTCTCGATGGCATCGGACAGGTCGTAGGTGTCTGGCATCCGCAAATAGCAGGTGCCAAGCTTGATGTCCTGCGGCAGCGTGTAGTCCGCAGGTATGCCCGTCGTAACACTGCCCTCGCTGCGGCTGTTGGGTCCGGAGACGCTGCTGGTGGGTTTTGTGCTTGGGGTGTCGGACAGAGCGGCAGCGTCGTCGGCGCTCGACTGCGAGGCAGTAGGGGTGGCGTCAGTTTTGTCGGAACTGCTCGAGCAGGCTGCCAGGGTGCCGAACCCCAGGAGGGCGGCCCCGGTGAGGGCGACAGTACGGGTGCGGACCGGTTTCACAGGGTTCTCCTTCGGTAATGGGCATGATATTCGGACAGGGGTCCGAGCCGTCTTGCACGGCGTGGCCATGCTAACTGCACTGCGACGCAATGTGAAGGCGATTCGGGGCAAGGGCCTCTGAGTGCCTGTAACAAAATCTATACATCCTACGAATCCACTCGGCGCGGCTGTCCATCGCATGACGGCGTGAACAACCTGTTTCAGACAGAGACGCATGTTTCAGATTGAACTATGGGCGGAGCGTCTGTGTGCGGTTGTCTTGGCGACTGTCCTGACCGTGCGCCGGGGCCAAGCCAAGCCCCGCCTGCTCCGGCAGTTCTGACGAGACGGGTCAGTCGATCTTGAAGGTATCGGAAAGCACTGAGCCGACCAGTAGTTTGTGAGATTTCCTCGGTTCGAGCGAACAGTACCCAGTTCTTTCACCGGCGGCCATCTGCATTGCGCTCGGAGCCCAGACATCGGTGTAAATGTTTCCCAGAATGTCATCTACCAGGCCGTGCCGGTTCATTGCTTCAGATAACTTGTCGTTACAGCGAGAATCCTCCTTGCCCCATTGGTCGCCGATCGCGTCGATATATGCTTCTGGCCAGGTGAAGGTAGCCGTAATCTCTAGGTAGTGCGGTTCGGAGCAGTCGACTTCGACGGTATCGGACAGGTCGTACGTGACAGTATCCAGCAGATAGCAGGTACCAGGCTCGATGTTCTGCGGCAGTGTATAGTCTTTCGGGATCGGACAATCGCTCCGCTTGCCCGATGGGCGACAGTGTTCCGTCTCGTCTGTGCTGGGGCTGGCGCTGCTCGTAGCGGTTGCGGTACTCGCGTCGGGGCCCGACTGTGATGCCGTGGTCGCGGTGTCGTCGGAGTCACCTGAGCATGCGGCCAGGGTGCCGAGCGCGAGAAGAAGGGTGCCTACTGGGGCGACGGTTCGGGTGCGAACTGACTTCACGGAGGTCTCCATGGTGAGGACGGACAAGAAGCTGACGACCATCGGTCGGGCAGACCATGCTACATAACCACGCGGTGACCGTGGAGGGAAGCGATTTGATGCACGGATCTCCCGAGCGGCTGTAACAAAACCTGTACATCCCACGAATCTGTTGGCCCCGCCGTCTAGATCGTGTGACGGCACGGCAAACCTGTTTCAGACAGAGATACACGTTTCGGTCTGACTATGGCGACTCTTTGCGATCAAGGATGTGTGGTACATACCCGTCCGTTCGGAAGCTGCACGACCCACACCGAGACGCGACCGCACCAGTTCGATAGTTCTGTCGTGGATTCGAGAGTAAAACTCTCGAATCCACGACAAAAGTCTCGAACTGACCCTCGTGGGGGACGTGGGGTCTGGGCTGCCTGCGCGGTCAGGTTGCCGCGACGATCCGGGCTGTCGGGTCCCAGGGTCGGGTCCAGCCCAGCGTGTCGAACAGGCTGGAGAGCACGCCTGCGGTGAAGCCCCAGACCAGGATGTCGTCGTCGAGGACGAAGGCGGGGGTCCGGTACGGTCCGTGGCGGGCGGTGGCCCGCCGGGCCGGGTCGAGCAGATCGGCGACGGGTACCCGGAACACGGCGGCGGTCTCGGTGGGGTCGGCCGGGTGGACCGGTGACGGGCGGGCCCACCAGGCGAGCACCGGGGTGACGAGGTTGTCGCTGACCGGCAGCGGCAGCGCGGCCAGGGAGCCGATCACCTCGACGCCGGTGGCGTCCAGGCCGGTCTCCTCCTCGGCCTCGCGCAGCGCGGCCTGCTCCGGGGTCTCCCCGGGGTCCAGCCCGCCGCCGGGGAAGGAGACCTGCCCGGGGTGGTGCGTCAGGTCGTCGGCCCGGCGCTGCAGCAGGATGTCGAGATGGTCGGGCCGGACATCGGCCGGGCCGAGCGTGCCGAACAGCATGAGCACGGCCGAACGGCGCGTGGCTGACCCTCCCAGGCGGGGCCACGGCCCGGCGAGCGTCGCCGACCCGGTGACCAGCCGGTCCAGGTCGGTCCGGGCGCTGGCCACCGTCAGGTCCGTCCGGCCGGGTCGGCGTTCTCGACCGGACCGTGCGCCAGAGCGACAGCGCGACGGGTCACGGTGCGACGACAGCTCCCGGGTCGGCGTCGGCGGGCAGGACCACCACCCCGTCGTCGTCGGCCACCAGCAGCCGACCAGGTTCGAACGCGACCTTGCCGAACCTGACGATGACGTCCAGCTCGCCGATGCTGTCCTTGGCCGACTTGCGCGGGTTGGTGCCCAGGGCCTTGATGCCCAGGTCGATCGTGGCCAGCGCGGCGCAGTCGCGGACCACCCCGTTGATGACCACGCCTTCCCAGCCGTTGGCCGCCGCCGCCGTGGCGATCATGTCGCCCAGCATCGCGGTGTGCAGCGACTCGCCTGCGTCGACGACGAGCACCTTGCCCTGACCGGGTTCGGCCAGGGCGGCCTTGACCAGGCCGTTGTCGTGGTAGCAGTGGATCGTCTGGATCGTCCCGGCAAAGTGCCGCCGGGCGCCGAACTGGCGCAGCTGGGTATCGCAGGAGGCAATCCGGTCGCCGAACTCGTCGACCAGGTCGGCTGTCGTCTTGAGCATCATGACCATCCTTCGGGGAGGGGGCGGCCCTCTTCGTAGCCGGCAGCCGACTGGATCCCGAGCACCGCGCGGTCGTGCAGCTGGGCCAGGGTGGTCGCGCCGACGTAGGTCGCAGCCGAGCGGACCCCGGCTGTGATCGTGTCGAGCAGGTCCTCCACCCCGGGCCTTCGAGGGTCGAGGTACATCCGGGACGAGGAGATGCCCTCCTCGTACAGGGCCTTGCGGGCCCGGTCGAACGGGGAGCCGCCCCGGGTCCGGGCGGCGACCGCCCGGGCCGAGGCCATCCCGAACGAGTCCTTGTACAGCCGACCGTCGACGTCGGTGGCCAGGTCGCCGGGCGACTCGTGGGTCCCGGCGAACCAGGACCCGATCATCACCTGCGAGGCGCCCGCCGCCAGCGCCAGGGCCACGTCGCGGGGGTAGCGCACCCCGCCGTCGGCCCATACCTTGGCGCCTTGCTCGCGGGCCGCCGCGGCACACTCGGCGACCGCGGAGAACTGGGGACGGCCCACACCGGTCATCATCCGGGTGGTGCACATCGCGCCCGGTCCGACGCCGACCTTGACGATATCCGCCCCGGCGGCGACCAGGTCGCGCGTGCCCTCGGCGGTGACGGTGTTCCCGGCCACCAGCGGCACCGCCGGGTCCAGCGCCCGGACCGCGGCCACGGCGTCGAGCATCTTGTCCTGGTGGCCGTGCGCGGTGTCCACCACCAGCACGTCGATCTCGGCGGCCAGCAGCTCGGCGGCCTTCGCGGCGACGTCGCCGTTGATCCCGATCGCCGCGCCGATCCGCAGCCGACCCTGGGCGTCCAGTGCCGGAGTGTAGACCGCCGAGCGCAGCGCGCCGATCTGGGTCAGGACCCCGACCAGGGTGCCGTCGGCCCGCACCACGGGCACGAAGCGGCGACGTGAGGCATGCAGCCGGTCGAAGGCCTGCTCCAGGCCCTGCGCGCCGCCGTCGGTCAGGACGGACAGCTCCAGGGTCGTGGGGTGGGCCGCCATGATCTCCATGACCTGCGTGAACCGGTCCACGTCCCGGCAGTCCGCCTCGCTGACCACCCCGACGGGGCGACCGTCGGTGACCACCACGGCCGCACCGTGGTTGCGCTTGCCGATGAGCGTCAGGGCGGCGTGCACCGTGTCGTGCGGGTCCACGACCGTCGGCGTCTCCACCACGGGGTGCCGGGCCTTGACCGACGCGACCGTGCGGGCCACGACGTCGGCCGGCACGTCCTGGGGGAGCACAGCCAGGCCGCCGCGCCGGGCCACGGTCTCCGACATCCGCCGTCCGGCCACCGCGGTCATGTTCGCCACGACCACGGGGATCGTCGTACCGGTTCCGTCGTCGCTGGCCAGGTCCACGTCGAACCGGGACGACACCTGCGACCGGGACGGCACCAGGAAGACATCGCCGTAGGTCAGGTCCGTGGTGGGCCGGTGGCCGGGCAGGAATCGCACCTACCGAGGATACCGATTTCTTCGGTCGGGTCTGAGGAACCCCAGGCGAAGGTGTCGTGGGGGCGACGGGAGTCCGCGCCAGCCGGGCCGACCGGTTTACGACTGGGCCAACCGTGGGTTACGGGACGGTGAACAGGGTGAAGACGGACGGACTGCCCGGGCGCGTACCTGTTGGCCCGGCCCGACCCGTACAGTGGTGTGATCTTGCGGTGAGGAGGACCTTTGGGACTGCTGGAACGGATCGAGTCCCCGGCGGACGTGCGGCGGCTGTCACCGGAGCAGGTGACCGGGCTGGCCGACGAGATCCGCACGTTCCTGGTCGACCAGGTGTCGCGCACCGGGGGGCACCTGGGGCCGAACCTCGGCGTCGTCGAGCTGACGATCGCGCTGCACCGGGTGTTCGAGTCGCCCAAGGACACCCTGGTCTTCGACACCGGGCACCAGTCCTACGTGCACAAGCTGCTCACCGGGCGCACCGACTTCAGCGCGCTGCGTAAGCAGGGCGGGCTGTCCGGGTACCCCAGCCGGGCCGAGTCCGAGCACGACGTGGTGGAGAACTCGCACGCCTCGGCCGCGCTGTCCTGGGTGGACGGGATCGCCCGGGCCCGGGCGCTGGCCGGGGACGAGGACCGGGCGGTCGTCGCGGTGGTCGGGGACGGGTCGCTGACCGGTGGGATGGCCTGGGAGGCGCTGAACAACATCGCGGACGGCCAGGACCGGCCGGTCGTCATCGTCGTCAACGACAACGGGCGGTCCTACGCGCCGACCATCGGCGGGTTCGCCCGGCACCTGGACGTCATGCGGACCACGCGCAGCTACGAGTCGGTGCTGGAGTGGGGCAAGTCCACGCTGCGGCGCTCTGGTCCGCCCGGACGGCTGGCCTACGAGGCGCTGCACGGGCTGAAACGCGGTATCAAGGACGTCGTCGCACCGCAGGGGATGTTCGAAGACCTCGGTCTGAAGTACATCGGTCCGGTCGACGGGCACGACGAACCAGCCGTGGAACGCGCCCTGAGCCTGGCCAAGACGTTCGGCGGGCCGGTGATCGTGCACGTCATCACCGAGAAGGGACGCGGCTACACCCCGGCGGAGCAGGACGTCGCCGACCGGTTCCACGCCGTGGCGCCGATCCACCCGGAGACCGGGCTGCCGCTGGCCCCGTCCCGGTTCGGCTGGACGTCGGTGTTCGCCGACGAGATCGTCGCTATCGGGCGGCGACGGCCCGACGTCGTGGCGATCACCGCGGCGATGCTCGCGCCGGCGGGCCTGGCCCGGTTCGCCGAGGAGTTCCCCGACCGGGTGGTGGACGTCGGTATCGCCGAGCAGCATGCGGTGACGTCGGCCGCCGGGATGGCGTTCGCCGGGCTGCATCCCGTGGTCTGCATCTACGCCACCTTCCTGAACCGGGCGTTCGACCAGGTGCTCATGGACGTGGCGCTGCACCGCGCGCCGGTGACCTTCGTCCTGGACCGGGCGGGGCTGACCGGCGACGACGGGGCCAGCCACAACGGCATGTGGGACCTGGCGATGCTGGGCATGGTGCCCGGGCTGCGGCTGGCCGCCCCCCGGGACGAAGAGACGCTGCGCACCGCGCTGCGCCAGGCGGTGGACACCGACGACGCCCCGACGGTCGTGCGCTACCCGAAGGGTTCCCTGGGCGAGCCGCTGCCGGCCGTGGACGAGGTGGACGGGGTGGACGTGCTGGTCCGGCACGACGGGAGCGCCGCCCGGGTGCTCCTGGTCGCCGTCGGCGCCATGGCCCGTACCGGTCTGGCCGTGGCCGACCTGCTGGCCGGGCACGACGTGGCGGTCACCGTGGTCGACCCCTGCTGGGCGCTGCCGGTACCTGAGGCGCTGGTCAAGCTCGCGGGGGAGCACGACCACGTGGTCTCCCTGGAGGACGGCCTGGTCGAGGGCGGGGTCGGCTCCTTGCTGTCGGACGCGGCCCGGCGCGCGGGGGTGCACACCCCGGTGCAGAGCTTCGGGGTGCCGCGGGCCTTCCTCGCGCACGCCAGCCGCGAGCAGCTGGTCGCCGATCTGCAGCTGGGTGCCAACGACATCACGGGGCAGGTCCTGGCGGGGCTGGTGCCGCGGGGCTGACCCGTCCCGCCTGACGCACCAGGAGACGAGCCAGACGGCAGGAAACCGTCTCCCAGTCTGCGCTAGCCCGCCGACTGGCCCAGGGCCGCGACGAGCAGCCCGGTGGTGAGCTCCACCTGCCACGGGCGGGCGCCCCCGGCCGTCAGGGCGTCGGCCACGGTGGCGGGCGTCACCGGGTCCGGCGGCGACCAGCACAGCCGCCGCACCAGGTCCGGGGCGAGCAGGTTCTCCACCGGGACCGAGCGGTCGGCGGACAGCCCGGCCAGCCCGGCCCGGGCCGCGGCGATCCGGGCCGCGGCGTCCGGGTCGCGGTCGCGCCAGCTGCGGACCGGGGGCGGCCCGTCGGACCGGGGTCCGTGCACGGTGGGCAGCTGGTCGTCGGGCAGCGCCAGCGCCCGGTCGATCGCGCCCTGCCACAGGTCCAGCCGACGCGACGTGCGTCGTCCGGAGAAGACGGGCAGCGCCCGCAGGTCCTCGGCGGTGCGGGGCAGGGTCAGCGCCGCGGCGATGATCGCCCGGTCGGGCAGCACCCGGCCCGGGGCGAGGTCACGGGCGCGACCCTGGGCGTCCCGCACGGTCCACAGCTCGCGGACCACGGCCAGGCTCCGCCGACCGCTGACGTCGTGCAGCCCGGAGACCCGTCGCCACGCCTCGGGGCGCGGCACGGGCGGCGGTGCGGTGCGTTCGGCCTCGAACTCCTGGGCGGCCCACTGCGTCTTGCCAGCGGCGTCGAGCTCGGAGGCCAGGGCGTCGCGCACCTCGACCAGCACCTCGACGTCCAGGGCGGCGTAGCGCAACCAGTCCTTCGGCAGCGGCCGGGTGGACCAGTCGACCGCGGAGTGCTCCTTGGCCAGCCCCAGGCCGAGCACCCGGGCGACGACGGCGGCCAGGCCGACCCGTTCGTACCCGAGCAGCCGGGCCGCCAGCTCGGTGTCGAACACCCGGTCGGGTACCAGACCCACCTCGGCCAGGCAGGGCAGGTCCTGGGAGGCGGCGTGCAGCACCCACTCGACGCCCGACAGGGCCTCGGACAGCGCGGACAGGTCCGGCAGGGTGACCGGGTCGACGAGCGCCGTCCCCGCCCCGGCGCGGCGCACCTGCACCAGGTAGGCGCTCTGGCCGTACCGGTAGCCGCTGGCTCGTTCGGCGTCGACGGCGACCGGGCCGTGCCCGGCGGCGAACGCCGCGACGGTCGCGTCGAGGGCGGCAGCGCTGGCCACGACCGTCGGGACCCCGTCGCGCGGTTCGAGCAGCGGCACGATCGTCGGGTCCGTCGCAGCAGGATCTGTCTCCGCACGTGCCACAGAGGTCACGCTACGTCCCGGTACAGCCTGTCGGCCATACCGACCCGCCGGAAAGACTGGTTCAGGGGAGCATCCCGGCGCGCATCACCTTGGCGACCAGCCCGGCCCGGTCGCCAGTGCCCAGCTTGCGGGAGATCCGGGCCAGGTGGCTCTTCACGGTGAGGGCGGACAGTCCGAGCTCTTCACCGATCTGGCGGTTCGACATACCGTCCGCGACCAGCTTCAGCACGCCCAGCTCACGGGCGGACAGCTCGGGCAGCGACGAACCGGCAGACGAGCTCTGGCTGCGTACCAGCGACTGCAGCACCTGCCCGGCGACCACACCCCGCACCCCACCGGCCAGCAGCACGGGCAGCTCGTTGCGCGACGCCCGGCGGGCCAGCACCACGATGCGCGGTACCCCGCGGCGGCGCAGCGCGAACAGCAGGGAGGGGCCCTCGCCGTTGCCGATCTCCTGGACCGTCACGCACGACGGGGTCCGAGCACGTTCCGGGGACGTCCGCGCAGAAGGCAGCGGACGCGTTCCCGGTGCTGCGGGGGTCTGCCGACCACCGACCGCAGACTGCAGCGGCTCTATCGTCACGATCGTCTAATCGGCCGTCGGGCCGTGACGGTGAGCAGTCCAGGAGACATGCCCTGGTTACCGTACGGTGGTCGGCGTCTGCGGTCAGTGTCTGCGGGTGATCGCCACCACGCCGTCGGGCAGCGGGGGCAGCCCGGAGGCGGTGCACAGCAGCCGGGTCCACGCGGTGAGATGGTCGCTGAGGTCTTCGCCCTCGGCGGTCCACGACGCCCGGATCTCCAGCTCGGTCTGCTCCTGGCGGTCCGACAGCGAACCGTAGGTCTGGGACAGCACCCGGGTCACCGTGCCCCCGGCGGCGTGCGGGTCCACCCCGACGGAGGCCAGCGCGTCGGTGAACCAGCTCCATGCCACGTCGGCGGCCAGCGGGTCGGTGCCGACCTCGGGCTCCAACGGGGTCCGGACCAGGGTGACCAGGCGGAAGCAGCCGTCCCAGGCCTCCTGGCCGTCCGGGTCGTACAGCACGACGAACCGGCCCGACGCGAGGTCGTCAGCGGCGAACGACCGGCGGGCGGAACGGACCTCGGCAGTCAGCGCCGCGGAGAACGGGGCGATCCGGGTCGGGCCGGGCACCTCGTCCAGCAGCACCTCGGCGCGCGGTCGCACCGTCCGCAAGGAGCGCAGCGCACGGACGAACTCGTCGGGGACGTCGTCCGTGCGGGCCACGTCCGCAGCGTACGCACGCCGTCGCTGCCGGGGTCGTGAGGCACGCCGCGACCGCCCGGGTGGAGCCGCTCGGCGTCGCCGTTCCCTGCCGCTGTCCCTGCACCGGAGATCCAGCGAACTTGTCGTCGGGATTTCCGGTGCAGGACACTAGGACCTTCCTGCGACCTTTCCGCACCCCGAGGAGAAGTTTGATGCCTGACGCCCCGAGCCCTGCCAGCATGCTGCTCGTCGCCGTGGGCGGGGACATCGGTGTCTACGGCCTGGCCCGGGCGTTCCACGAGGCGTACCGCTGCCCGGCCGTCTCGCTGACGTCGGTCGCGACCCGGGCGGTGCAGGCGTCGTCGTTCGTCACCAACGTCGTGGTGCCCGACCTGACCGACGAGCAGGTGCTGGTGCGCACCCTGGAGCAGGTGGCCGCCGACCACCCGGACCGCACCCTGGTGCTGGTCACCAACGCCGACTGGTACGTCGAGGCGATCGTCGCCAACGCCGACCGGCTGCGCCAGCACTACCTCATGCCGTTCTGCAGCCCGCAGGCGCTGGAGCTGGTCTCCAGCAAGGACGGGTTCGCCGAGGTCTGCGCCCGGCTGGGCCTGGCCACGCCGAAGACCGTGCCGGTGGACATCGCCGCGCTGCGCCGCTCCGGCGGCCGGGACGCGGTCGCGGCGCTGGCGGTCGACCTGGAGTTCCCGGTGATCGGCAAGCCCGCCTCGTCGGCGGAGTACTACTACCTGGACATGCCGGGCAAGAAGAAGGTCGACTTCGTCGAGTCCCGGGCCGACCTGGACGACCTGCTGGACCGTCTGGTCGACGCCGGGTACGACGGTACGTACCTGGTCCAGGACTTCATCCCCGGTGACGAGACGCACATGCGCTCGCTCACCGCCTACCGGGACAGCCGCGGCCAGGTCACCCTGCTGGCCACCGGCCGGGTGCTGCTCCAGGAGCACAACCCGGGCACGCTGGGCAACCCGGCGGCCATCCTGACCGAGCCGTACGACGAGGCGATGGACGCCGCCACCCGGTTCCTCGACGCGGCCGACTATGTGGGGTTCGCCAACTTCGACTACAAGCTGGACCCGCGCACGGGCGGGTTCGTGTACTTCGAGATGAACCCGCGGATCGGGCGGAACAACTACTACGTCACCGCGGCCGGGGCCAACCCGGCCCGGGCCGTGGTCGCCGACCTGGTCGAAGGTCGGACCCCTGAGACCGTGCGGGGCACGGACGAGGCGCTGTACTGCGTCGTCCCGTTCGACCTGCTGCTGCGCTACCTCGACGACGATGACCTCAAGGCCCGGCTGCGCCGGGTGCGCCAGGCCGGTCGGATGGTGAACCCGCTGCGCTACCGGGCGGACTGGGGGCTGCGCCGCCGGTACGTCGTGACCGGGGTGACCCAGATGTACCGGCGCAAGTTCCGCAAGTACTACCCGAAGGCGACCGCCAGCGGGTTCTGACAGTCGTCCCGTCCGTTGCGACAGTTCGGCCTGAGGCGGGATGCTTCGCCTATTGGTGGAGCAAGACCTTGAGGGTCGTTCCGGTGAGCCTTCTGGTCTCTCGGGCGAAGTGGGACTGGTCGGCGTACCCGGCAGCCACCGCAGCGTGGCTGAGAGGGATGCCAGACCGGGCGAGACGCAGGCCGTTCTGGAACCGATGGATCAGCGCCAGAGTTTTCGGTCCGTACCCGAACAGCCGGTCGCTCAGCCGTCGCAACGAGCGTTCAGAGAGGTGGTGCTGGGCGGCGATGCTGTGGACGTCGCGGCCGGAGCGTGCGGCACGATCGAGGGACGCGGCCAGGGCGAGGTCTTCGGGATTGACGGCAGCGCGCCCGAGGAGCAGCTGCACCAGAGAGTCCAGAGCGGCGGCCGGGTCGTGGTAGGCGGCGTCGATCATCGAAGCCGGGAGGCGGGCCAGATCGGCCAGGTCGATGCGCTGGCCGGTGAGCTCGCAGGCGGGGATGCCGAACAGAGCGTGGGCCAGCCCGGGCGGCAGGCGTAGTCCCCAGGTGACAGTGCCCGCCGGGAAGGTCACTGGTGCAGCGGTGATGTCTGGTCCGGCGAACAGCAGCCGCTCGTCCGACCAGATCAAGTCCATGACCCCGTCGGGGAGGACCATATGGTCGGGTTCGTCCGAGGCCACACGCCACAGCGTTCCCGGGGAGACCCGGCCTGGCCAGGACCGATACCTGATCATTGCGTCCTTCCTGCCGTGTTCCGGCTCATCATTCTACGACGAGGCCCCGGTGGATCTTCGTCCGGGCGGTGTCTTCAGCATCCAGTGCGCAGCGGTAGCAGCAGCAGGGTTGGCCGATTCGTTCAAGACACGACCACTGTCTCGCACCAGGATGGAACCAGTGGTCACACAGCCATGTCTGGGCCACCAGTCTCGTTCAGTCGTACCAGGAGGTTTCATGCGTCCGTCGTCGGCATCGCCCGCCATCGTCACGTCACACGTCGCAGAGTCCCGTGACTTCTATCAGAAGTATTTCGGCGCACGGTTGGTCTTTGACTGCGGCTGGTACATCAACCTGGAGTTCGGCAAGGGTCTGTCGGTGCAGTTCATGGAGCCGCAAGAGGGTATGACGGTCTGCCAGACGGCCGGGCTGACCTACAACTTCTGCGTCGAGGACGTGGACGACGAGTACCGGTGCCTGATCGAGCTCGGCCTCACCCCGCAGGGCGCCCCGGAGGACCATCCGTGGGGGGACAGAGGGTTTGCGGTGCTGGACCCGAACGGTGTCAGCCTCTATATCTATGCTGATATCGAACCAGCCCCTGAGTTCAAGTCGGCCTTCCTTGCCGGGTGACAAGAGCCGGGTAGCCCGGGGGTGAAATTCTTCCGGGCTGCTCGACCCCGGCTCTGCCTGTGCCGGAGTGCAGGGCCGGCACCGGGGGGGCCGCTCTCGGGCGGGCGACGCCTGACGCCCAGCCTGTGTGCAAGGTGACCTATTCTGGCGGCTGTGGAACCTGTGCAGCGTCCCGGTGGGACGGGTCCCGGTCGGCTGACCGACCGCGTCCCGCAGGTGCCCGCCGACCGGCTGGTCGCCCAGCTCGAACCGCCGCGGCACTTCGCCGCGGCGTCGTTCGAGTCGTACCACGCTGACCCGTCGCACCCGTCCCAGGCGGCCGCCCGGCTGCGGCTGCGCGAGATCGCCTACCAGGTGTCCCGGCCCGCGAACCGGGGCCTGCGGGCCCGGCTGCGACGGGTGGTACCGCCCGCGGTGTACCTGGACGGCGGGTTCGGGGTGGGCAAGACGCACCTGCTCGCCGCGCTGGCGCACGCGGTGGGCCGTACCGAGACGGCCTACGGGACGTTCGTGGAGTTCACCCACCTGGTGGGGGCGCTCGGGTTTGCCGCCACGGTCGAAGCGCTGGCCAAGCACCGTCTGGTCGCGATCGACGAGTTCGAGCTCGACGACCCGGGGGACACCCTGCTGGTCACCCGCCTGGTCCGGGAGCTGGCCGACCGCGGGGTGGCGGTCGCGGCGACGTCGAACACCCTGCCGGAGGCCCTGGGCGAGGGCCGTTTCGCCGCGGAGGACTTCGTCCGGGAGATCCAGAGCCTGGCCGACCGCTTCGAGGTGCTGCGCATCGACGGCGAGGACTACCGCCGCCGCCCGGTGCGCACCGACGAACCGCCGCTGCCCGACGCGGTCGTCACCGCGACCGTGACGGACCACCCCGGCGCCACCCTGGACAGGTTCGAGGCCCTGGGCGACCACCTGGCCCGCGTCCACCCGTCGCGCTACGGCGCCCTGCTGGACGGCGTCACCCTCGTCGGTCTCACCGGCGTCGGCCCGGTGGACGACCAGGCCCGCGCCCTGCGCCTGGTGGTCCTGGTGGACCGCCTGTACGACCGCGACGTCCCGGTCCTGCTCGGCGGCAGCGGCGAGCACGGCCTGTTCACCCCCGAGATGCTGCGCGGCGGCTACCGCAAGAAGTACTACCGCGCCCTGTCCCGCCTGGGTGCCCTGGCCGCCGACGGCGCCGCCCTGGTCCCCGCAGACCGTAAGGAGCTGACATAGATGGATTCCCGAGGTGCCTTCGACGAGAGCCGCTACCTGGATGACGCAGAGCAACTTGTCGGACGGTTGCAGGGCAGCGCGAGGTCGGACGATTTTGAGAGCACAGCGTGCGAGGCAGTAGGAGAGTTCAACAGTTTTGATGATCCTTCGATATTCGTCGGTCCGGTGATCAGGCTGATAGAGAATAACCCCGATATAGACTTCGGTAGCCCGGGCCCACTGGTGCACTTTGTAGAAAGGTTCTACGGGGGTGGGTACGAGAACCTGCTGGTCAGCTCTCTGGAGCGGCGCCCGACGTCCCACACGGTGTGGATGCTTCGCCGGATCATCAATGACCCCGCGTGTCCCGGCAGGCAGGAGTACATCGATCTTCTGCGAAAAGCAGGGGAGCGAGACGACGTGGACGAAGATGTGAAGAGAACGATCCGAACTCTCCTGGAGTAGCCGGTTCCGGATCTTCGGTCCCAGTTCGATACTTTGGTCGCCGATTCGAGAGTAAAACTCTCGAATCGGCGACCAAAGTATCAAACTGGTGGCGGGGCCGCCGTTTTTCCCTGGCTAGGATCCACTCGTTCTACACCGAGAAGCTCCAACTGTCCTGAATCGTCGGCTACAGGGTGCCGTCGTCCACGACCAGGCAGGACGCGTCCGGCGCGATCCGCTTCCCGTGCGGTCCACCTAAGCGCCATCGTCTCTGCTCCGGAGGCAGGAGAGTGACGGCGCTGTCGGTGCGTCAAATGGTTCGTGTGCGTTGGTGCTGGCTGGCTACCATCGCCGGGACAGGAGGGATCTCACCATGGTGCCCACGCCGAGCGACGTGAGCGCGGCCAGCGCCGTCCACGAGTCGGCTGTCGCCAGGCTCGCCGGGTTCTTGTACCCAGACGACCCCGGCTCGGCGGAGCAGGCCCGAGCGTTCCTGGCTGGTGGTGCCGCGCCGCCGTCAGGGCCTGACGACTGGCCGGACGACCGGGCGGGTGTCTCCGAGTGCCTGCATCGGACAGCCGACCAGCCGGAAGTTCTTGTCCGGGTAGGGCAGCTCGTCGGCCCGACCCTTTGGTACGACGACGACGATGTGCTCCCGTCCTGGTTCAACGCGGTGCTGTGGTGCTTCGGCGACAGCCTGCCGTCGGTCGTCGTGCTGGAGGCAGTCCTGACGGCTGGTGGGGTCGACGAGGTCGGGGCGCTCGTGCGGGGAGCGTTTTTCGGTTGCGGCCAGGACCTGTTTGCCGCGCCTGGTTTCGACCAGGCGGTGTGCCAGCACTGGGACGCACTGGTCGGGTGGTGGCAGGCAGCGAGTGTGGACGAGCTGCTCGGGGCGGTCGACCGCCTGCACTGGGTCGGCGACGCCACCCTGGCTCTGGTGGCAGGTATGGTCGCCGAGTCGGTCGTGGCGTACGCCAAGGTCGAACGTGAAGCGGGAGGGTTCGAGCGCGGTAACGGTTACATCGGCCCTGACACGCTGGTAGAACGTCTGGGTCCGGTGCTGGACGACACGCGACGACGCCTCGCGGTCGACGGGTCGGCAGCCCGACGCAAGCGGGCCCTGACCGCGCTGTGGCGCGACGGTGACGCGGAGACCAAGCAGTGGGCGGTGACCATAGCGCTGGCTGACGCCGCCCCGTCGGTGCGGGCCCTGCCCGTGCAGTGGTCACCAGCCCTGGTCGTCACCCCGCCAGGACGTGATGGGATCGAGACGACCGCACGTGCTGGCATCCCGAACGGCCTGCCGAGGGGAGTGGCGCGGGTGGTCGAGGGCCTGCCCCCGCTGCGCTGGGCCGACCTGGGTCGGGTGCCCGACGTGGTGTGGCACTGGTGGGTGCACCTGGCGGTGCAGTCCAAGCGCATCGAGCCAGCAGCTGCCTTGCGCACCGCGGCCAGCCTGCTCGACCCGGCGTCGGCCCAGGTGTTCGCCGACGCCCTCCTGCGTGCCTGGATCGCCGACGACACCGAGCCGCGACCGGTCGACGAGGCGATGGCCGCGGCATCAGCCCACGCCGACAAGGTGTGCCAGTACGCGACCAGCCCCGGGCACTCAGGCCGGTTCACCGGCAAGACCCCTGACGAGATCCGCGCCACCATCCTGCGGCGTCACCTGGAACGGCCAGGCGGGTCCGCCGGGTATTCCAAGGGGATGCTGGCCCTGGTCGCGGCGTTCGGAGCCAGGGACGTCGCCGGGCCGGTCGCCGAGTACCTGGACACCTGGGCCCGCCGGGAGAGCCAGGCCAAGGCCCTCATCGAGCTGTTGGCGTGGGTCGGTGACGCCGTGTCGGTCCAGCTGCTCAGCACGCTGGGGGACAGGTTGCGGCGCTGGAGGCTGGTCGCGCACGCCCGTGAGGTGAGTGACGCGCTGGCGGCCCGGCGAGGCGTACCTGTGTGGGAGATGTTCGACCAGTCGGTGCCCGACGCCGGTCTGGACACCGCCGGACGGTTGCGGCTCAGCTATGGTCCGCGGTCGTTCGTGGCGACCCTGAACGATGACCTGACCTGGACCGTCCACGACCAGGCAGGACGGGTCCAGCGGGGTCTGCCTCCCGTGCGGTCGACCGACGACCCTGCTGCTGTCGCCACCGCGAAGATGGCGTTCGCGCAGGCCAAGGCGGCGGTGAAGGACATCGTGGAGATCCAGGCGCCACGGTTGCGCAACCACATGGCGGCGGGGCGTCGGTGGACGGTCCAGCAGTGGCGCGAGCAGATCGCCGACCATCCGGTCATGTCGCGGCTCGGTCACCGCCTGGTCTGGGTGGCCGAGTCCAACTGCCCGTTCCGGCTGCTGGCTGACGGGACTCTCACCGATGTCCACGACCACCCCGTGACCCTTCACCCTGACGGCACAGTGCGTCTGGCCCACTCGACCAGGCTGACCCCTGACGAGCGCCGCGCCTGGCAGGTTCACCTGGCCGACTACGAGGTCGTCGCCCCCTTCGACCAGCTGGGCACCGACCCGCTGGTCCTGACCGCGGACGATCTGACCAGGCTCAACGGTGTCACCCTGGACCGCACTGTCTTTCGCAGGCTGGCGAAGTGCCACGGTTTCCGCGAGGAAACCGATTCTGACTTCGTGAAGTTCTACCCAGCCGCCCAGATCACCGCAGACCTCAGCTACACCCGTGTCGGAGACGTGGTTACCCTCGCTGGCCTGTGGTTCCGACGCGGGACAAGAAAAGCATCCTGGCCCCTCAGTGGCATCAGCCCCGCTATTCTGACCGAGACGTGGGCAGACGTCTGCGATATCGCGGCCGCCGGTCACCAGGGATCATCCGCGGAGGCGCCATGACGGAGCGCGAGCCTTATGTAGCCGTCGCGGGTCGCGAAGTACTCGACGCGATCGTGGCGGAGGCATACGAGAGATGGGACTGTCCACTGCCCTACGAGCTGGACGTGTGCCTGCACTGCTGTGTGAGCGAATCGGTTCTGAGACGGTTGCGGGCTACTCCGGTGCGCGAGATCGGGCCGAGCTTTCTCGCGGAGTACTACGATTCGGCGCACTCGTCGGACTGGTACGGCTTCGCCCACCGACGGACTCTTCACGATGAGATCAAGCACTTTCTTCCCCGGCATCTCGAGATGATCAGTGGGTACCGTCCTTGCGGATTCGACTACGAGGTCGCTCTGGGCGGGGTCGACCTGCGCGATCCAGCCTGGGACAAGAGCGACCGGGATATCCTGTCGCGCTGGTCCGTAGCGTTCTTCGAGGTATGCCTGGCGGAGTACGGATATGCACCGTCGGTGTCGAACCTTGACAAGGGGCGTTACTCGGACCCAGATCCGCCCGGTGTCGACTCTGTTCTCGTCATGTTCATGAGGCGACATTTCGATCTTGCTCCTCTGCTGGAGCTGTGGCTGCGCGCGGGGAGCCTCCCGTCGCTTCTCCACTTCGTGGAGCACCCGATCATGGAGCGCCCGATTCTGGCGGACCGGAGGTTGACTGATGCGTTCTACGGCAACCCTGAAGGGGCAGCCGTGGTCGAGCAATGGTTTCGTCGCCCCGATGTGAAGGCCCATTTTGCTGAACGTTGCCTTGATGTGGCCGCCACGGCCTCGGCGGAGTTTCTCGAACAGACGGCTGACTGCGCATGCTGCTGGTCTCGACGCGACCAGTTCGAGAACACCTTCGATCTTCTGACCTGGGACCTCGAGGTGCTGGGCTGAGATCGAGGCCGGAAATGGTTCGCGTGCGTTGGTGCTGTGGACGAAGCTGGTCGCGGCGGTCGGCTGCCTGTACTGGGCCCCGCGGATGGCCAGGTCACACGACACCCTGGCTCTGGTGGCCGACATGGTCGCCGAGTCGGTCGTGGCGTACGCCGAGGTCGAGCCGCGCGGGGTGCGGCGGCTCGTTGGTCGAACGTCTGGGTCTGGTGCTGGACGACGGGTCGGCAGTCGGACGCAAGCGGGTCCTGACCGCGCTGTGGCGTGACGGTGACGAGGAGACCAAGCAGTGGGCGGTGACAACGGCGCGCTTACCGCCCCGTCGGTACGGGCCCTGCCCACCGTCCCACCTGCGCGGTGCTGTGGCCCAGGGCCTGCTGACACGGGCCAGCCTGGACCAGTGGCGACCGACGATCGACCGTAACCTCCAGCGGCAGCGGACCGGAGCCACCGGTGAGCCGCACGCCAGCAACGTGGAGCGCTGGGCGTCGCTGGTAGACCGGGGTGACGTGAATGGCCTGCACCGGGTGCTGACCGGTCTTGGGCGCGACATGATCCAGATGCGTGAGGTGTCCCCGATGGGCGGTCTTCTGTCGCAGGCAGAACGCACCGACGTACTGGCAGGGGCCCGATGATGCGGCGCGCACAGCCGGAGCATGCGATCCGTGCGGCATGTCAGATCATCGGGCACCAGGCGGTAGGTGCGGCTGCGCCGCTATTGTTTCAGCCTGAAACATGTGTAACGAGATCGGTGCGTCGAATGGCCCTCGGGCGCCGGTGCGGTTCGCTATCATCGCTGGGGCAGGCGCGGACCGTCACGAACAGGAGTGCAGATGCCCAAGGATGCTGCTGCCGAGACGGCAGAGCACCCGGCCTTTGTCAAGATCGCGGAGGCGATCCACCGGGACCGGAAGAAGTCCGACGAGGTGCCCGGGGCTGCGCTGGCTGCGATCGCCGGGTTCGTGGTCCACGGCGACCGCGACCTGGACGACCTGTCTGCCTACGGCGACGAGCTCCAGCGGCTCTATGACGTGTCGCAGCAGCGTCACGGGTGGACCGACGGGTTCGGCTGGCTGACCGCCCCGCAAGAGCATCTGCTGGGAGGTACGTGAATGCGCCCTGATGCATCCGATGGGCAGTGGGCGACACGCGGTGGCTCTGGTGCTGATATGTCGAGGTCGCGGTGGTCGGCTGGAGCGCCACGATGAGACCGACTAGGCATGATGCTGTCGGTCGGCTACCTGCCCTGCTCTACCCCGAGGGGCCCGATGTCGCCGCGCGGGCACGGACGTTCCTCACTGACGGAGGGGACCCACCCGCCGTAAACTACCGACGTTATGAGCCTGACCGAAACGGCGACACGTTTCTGGACTGGTGGATAGAGCTGAAACGAACTTTCCTGGAGGCGGCGCTCCAGTCCGTGGAACAGCCAGAGATGTTCGTCCGTGTCGGACGGCTGGCCGCCAGCTCCAACTACGCCGATGAAGGTTCGACCTGGTTCAAGGCGATTGCTGTCTCAATTTTCTGGTATGGCCACCCGGATAAGAGTAGGTTGCCGACGATCGCAGCCTGGGAAGCTGCTCTGACGTCCGACAGGCAGGATCCACTGTTTGCGGTGCTCAGAGGGTTCTCTGGAGATCGTGATTTCGCTGCCGCTCCTGACTTCACGGAGGCAGTCTGTCGCCACACCGACGTCTTGCTCTCTCGATGGCCCACAGATCTGGACGAGATCGAGAGTGCCATGCTGGGGCTGCACTGGGTTGACGACCAGGCGTTGGCTCCGTTCGTCCCGCTCATCGCCGAGGCGGTCGTTGTTTCGGCGCAGACCGAGCATGCCGCTCGAAGGTCGTGCGAACGCTACGAGGACCATGCGGAGTGGTGTCCGTGGTCTTCGACCGAGACGATGATTGACCACCTGGGGTCCGCGGCTTGGGACGTGTGGCGACGTCATGCTACGGACGGATCGGTCGTCCGACGTAAACGGGCGTTGACGCTGCTCTTCCAGACAGGTGACGAAGAAACCCAGCAGTGGGCTGTGCGCACTGCCCTCGCTGACGCGACTTCCTCGGTACGGGACCTGCCGGAGAAGTGGGCACCGCAGACCGTGAGCACCCCGCAGGGCCGTGACGAGATCGAGGCCGCAGCCCGGTCGGCCCTGCCGAAAGGGTTGTCGAAGAGCCTGTCTTGGGTGGCAGGGGCAAAGCTGCCTGAGCTGTGCTGGGCTGATGGCGCGGTGGTACCCGACGTGGTGTGGCACTGGTGGGTTCACCTGGCAGTCAAGGCCCGGCTGGTCGAACCAGGCGTCACGCTGCGGACAGGTGCTGCTCTGCTCGACCGAGAGTCGAGGCAGGTGTTCGCAGCGGCGCTGCTGCGGCGCTATTCCGGTGAGTCTCGGCGCTCGGCGACGACCACCAAGGGCATTCTGGCGGTCGTCGCCGCCCTTGGAGGCTCTGGGGTGGCCGGGCGGGTCGAGAAGTACCTCAGCGCGTGGCCCGAGAGAACAGCACAGGCCAAAGCGCTCATCGAGCTGCTGGCATGGGTCGACGACCCTGAGGCGCCAGGGCTTCTGGTCTCGCTGGAGCGCGTGCTGCGTCCCACCAAGCTCGTCACACACGCGCGCCAGGTGGCGGACGTGCTGGCGAAACGTCAAGGTCTTGCCGGTGGTTGGGCACTGGAAGACCGGGTGGTTCCCGATGCTGGGCTGGACGCCCACGGCCAGGTGCGGTTGGGCTATGGCCCACGGTCGTTCGTGCTCACTCTCACCGACGAGATGGGATGGGCCGTCACTGACGAGAACAACAAGACACTGCGGGGGCTGCCATCGGCTCGCAGCAACGACGACCCGGGGCAGGTCGCTGCCGCGAAGGCCCTGTTCGCACGGGTGAAAGTCGCCGTGAAACAGGTCGCGGACATCCAGGTCCCACGGTTGCGCACCCACATGGCATCCGGCCGGACATGGACCGTCGCCGAGTGGGACGAGTTCATCGGATCCCATCCGATCATGTCTAGGTTCGCCCGTCGTCTGGTGTGGACCGCTGACCCGGGCGGGACGTTCCGCCCTCTGCCGGACGGGACGTTCACCGATGTCCACGACCGTCCTTTCACCATCGATCCCGACGCAGCTGTGCGTCTGGCTCACTCCACCGCAATGACGTCGGTCCAACGAAAAGCGTGGCAGGAACACCTGAATGATTATGAAGTGACTGTCCTGTTCGACCAGCTGGGCACCGATCCTGTGACGCTCGACGACCCAGACAGCACCGCGTTGACCCTGATGCGTGGATACCGTGTGGAACAACCCGTGCTGACCAGACAAGCAGCCAGACACGGCTACAGGCGAGACAGATCGGGCAGCTATACGAAGGAGTATCCAGCGGCCCAGATCGTGGCGGTTCTCTCGCACGAGTGGACACACTTCGCGACACTGCACAAAGGTCCCCGCCCGGTCCCGCTGACCGACTTGAGCTTCAGGGCTGTCGGCCAGGACGAACCATTACGGCTCGGCGACGTGCCCTCGGCGCTCCTGGCCGAGTCCTGGGCCGACATGGTCGCCATCGCCGGGTTCGGAACACCCCCCGTCCCCTCCGGAGGAGCAAGATAATGACCAAGCCCGAAGCGGTAGCAGCCATCACTGCCATGTTCGACGATGACCACAAAGAACTCGTCGCAGAGTTTGTGCTCCACGCGAAGGGCCGTGACGAGGCGCTGGCTGCGGTCGGGGCGAACCGACGCCTCAAGTACCGGGCCAGAGGGAACCCTCTACGGGCGAACCCCGACTGGTTGAGGGCGACGCAGTGGGTGCGGTTCGGGCAGGTGTTCGCGGCGGCGGCAGACTACGAACTGCCTGAACCCGGGTGGCCGCGTGACGTGCCGCTGTGGTTCATGGTGCTCCAAGATTTTCGGACCTCGGGTGGCCACAGTCGTTCTGATGGGTGGAACCCGTCGTTCTTCGGGCCGGTCCTGAAAGCTGGTGGTATCGACGACAGCACGACGGTGGCCACGCATGCTGTGGCATCGTTCTTTGCGATCCTGAAGTGGATGAGCTCGTGGAGCAAGACGACCAAGGATGCTGGTGACTGGGTCACGTACGTCAACGCCAACGTCGACTGCGTTCCGGCGGCCATGGCACAGCTCGACGCGTCGTGCCGAGTCACCGCTATCGAGTGGCTGAGGCTCAATGTCGACGGTGTCGCGGCTCTGGCTCCGCTGCTGGCCGATTCCGCGGTGTGCAGCGCGAAAACGGTCCGAGAGGTCGCCTGCCGGACGATCGCCGAGCTGCCGGAGCCGCTCCGCTCGCAGATTCTCGCCACGGCGTTGACGGCTGCGAAGGCTGGCACCATCGGAACGGTCATCACCTGTGCCACAGGCCTCGGTGAGCCCGGCCGGGCGTTGCTGGTCGACGCACTGGCGCAGGGACGTGGTGGGAAACGCGACGAGCTGATGGCTGGTGCTCTGAGCTCCTCGGTGGGCGACTCCGAGAGCCCGGAGACAGAGCTGGTGGTCCCACCGGCTCCGCCGCTGGACTCCACACCGCTGGGCGACGATTTCGTCACAGGTCTCCGGGCGACGCTCGACCAGTGGACCGCAAGGCTCGAGAGACAGGTGGCGCAGACCGGGATCGACCGGGCGCGAGTCGGGCTCGACGTCTTCTCCGCGATCAGCACGCAAGACCTCGTCGCCGTACGTGACTGGCTCAACGGCGAGCACGGCAAGGAGCTCGACCGGGGAGTGGACCTTCTCCGGTACATGCTGGGCGAAGGCATGCTCAGGACCAGCGAGCTGAACCTTCCCCTGGTGAGCGCTGTCCGCCTGGCATCCCTCATGGACTCGAGGAGCAGATGGCTGAGCCAGGTACGTGCTCTTGCAGGCGAAGACTATGACCTTCGTAACCTGGCCGAGGCGGCAGAGATCGCTGGGGTCGACGATCCGGTCGCGGTTGTCAGGAAGGAGGGCATGAACAGCCAGTACCCCTCCGAGCTCGTCTGGCCGTTCTTTGCCGAGCACCCAGGGACCGACCTGCTCCCTATGAAGATCCTGGCGATGTTCCCGGTGCTTCCCAAGAGATACGTGCACGCGCTCTCCCAGATCGCATCAGGTGAGGTCTCCGGCAGCCGTCGCGAGGCACAAGAGCTGCTGGGGCGGCAGCCGAACGTGCTGGACATCGCGGCCAACAGCCTCACCAGCGGCAAGGGCGAGGTTCGTGCTGCTGCTGCGAAGTGGATCGGGCAGATCGGCGACCCGGCCGGTGTCGCTCTGCTCCGAGCGGCCTGGGTAAAGGAGAAGCGCGACGAGCCGAAGACCGAGATGCTCTTGGCCCTGCATGCGCTCGGCGACGACATAGCCACCCACCTCACCCCGCAGGTGCTCGCCACCGAGGCGGCCAAGGGACTGAAGGCGAAACGTCCGGCGAGCATCGACTGGTTCCCTTTCGACAGCCTGCCGGCCTGTGGCTGGGCTGACGGCACTGTGGTCGACCCGCAGATTCTCCAGTGGTGGGTCGTCCGTGCCGCCAAGCTCAAAGACCCGGCAGGGACCGACGAGATCGGTCTTTACCTGTCGTTGCTGAACGCTGCCAGTCGGGCGGCGCTGGGGACGTTCGTCGTGGACACGTGGGTCGCTCACGACACCAGGCGCGACGAAGGGGGCGACTATGTGGGAGACGCGCTCCCGGCGCGAGGTGTGCTCGGGTTGGCCAGGCACGTCCCGGGGGTGCACATCGCTGCGGTGTTCGAGAGGTTCTACCGCGACCACGCGTGGAGGTACTACCCGGAGCCCGGAGCCCGGTACGCACGGAGGAACCCCCAGCTAGAAGCGCTGCTCACGGTGGCGGCGTCCAGCGCAGACCCGGAAGCGACGCGTCTGGTCCTGACCGCGGCACGCGACTCCAGACGGGAGTCGGTGCGGTGGCGGGCTGGTGTTCTCGCCGACCAGACCGCCGAGCGGCAGGGCTGGAGCCGAGACCAGCTGGCTGACCGGACCATCCCAGCAGCGGGACTGGAAGCCGACGGCACCCTCGCCCTGGACTACGGGTCGCGTCAGTTCGTCGCCAAGGTCACGCGTACCAGAACAGGTGCCTTTGCCCTCGCTGTCTCTAGCGCAGACGGCCGCCCCGTCAAGACGCTGCCGACGCCAGGACCAGACGACGACCCAGACCTTGCTGCCGCGGCCAAGGCCCAGCTGGCCGCATCGAAGAAAGACCTCACCCACGTGGTGAACAAGCAGAAGGCCCGGCTGATCGAAGCCATGAACCTCAATCGTCTGTGGGACACCGCCACCTGGTGCCTGCTCGCTGAGCACCCTCTGATGCGCCACCTTGTAGCCACGCTGGTCTGGAAAGCTCAGGGACCGACCGGAGACGAGTACTGCCTGTTCCGGCCCACACCGGAAGGCGATCTTCTGGACGCCACCGACGAGACCTTCGTCATCCCGGCTGACGCTCGTATCAGCCTCGCTCACTCGGCGACGACCACCCCCGAAGAGATCGCCCGTTGGCAGGAGCATCTTGCCGACTACGAGGTCATGCCCTTGTTCGCCCAGTTCATGGCCCTGACGCCCCCCGTTCTCGAGCCCCGCGCGAAAGTGATCGACGACCATCGGGGGTGGTTGTCGAGCACCGCGGCGATACGCCGACGAGCCACCGAGCGTGGCTACAGCCGCTACTGCCCCGACCGCGGCCAGTTCACTGCATACAGCAAAGATATCCCAGGGGCCGGCGTCACGGCTATAGTCACGTTCACCGGGTCCTTCATCTACGGTGACCACGACGAACGAGAGATCCCTGCCGCAGTAGAACACCTTGCCTTCTCGGGGACGAGGACGAGAATCTGCGACATCCCACCGATCGTTCTTGCCAACGCGTACGACGACTACGTCTACATCGCCGAGGCCGGTCATTTCGACCCCGAGTGGGAGTCCAAAGCTGTCTACTGGTACACGAGCGTCTGAGGAGAAGGGCGATATGAACACATCGGTGCTGCGGGCACCCGCGGAGCAGACCTACGCCGACGAGCTGGCTCGGCTGGCCGCCGCCGACGACCGGCCGCGGCCGACCGGGTGGCGGTTGTCGCCGCGGGCGGTGCGGGCGTTCGTCGTCGGGGACGACGAGCTGGGTGTGTCCCGCAAGTACTACGGCGACGATGCTCTGGTCGAGCGGTGCGTGGTCACCTTGATGTCGAACCGGGGGTTGTTGCTGGTGGGGGAGCCGGGTACGGCCAAGTCCATGCTGTCGGAGCTGTTCGCGGCGGCGATCAGCGGGGACTCCACGACCACGATCCAAGGCTCGTCGGGGACGACGACCGACCAGATCACCTACTCGTGGAACTACGCCCTGCTGCTGGACCGGGGTCCGTCGCGCGAGGCGCTGGTACCCGGGCCGTTGTTCCGGGCGCTGGCCGACGGGGCGCTGTGCCGCTTCGAAGAGGTCACCCGGGTCACCCCGGAGATCGCCGACGTCCTCATCGGGGTGCTGTCCGACAAGGTGCTGCACGTGCCCGAGCTCGACGGTGACGCCGCGCACGTGTTCGCCGCGCCCGGGTTCAACCTGGTCGCGACCGCCAACCTGCGGGACCGGGGTGTGCACGAGATGAGCTCGGCGCTCAAGCGTCGGTTCAACTTCGAGACGGTCCGGCCCATCGCTGACCGTCGTCTGGAGGTGCGTCTGGTGCGGGAGCAGACCGACGCCCTGCTGCGCGACGCACAGGTCGCCACCCGGATGGACACCGACGTGGTGGACCTGCTGGTGACGGCCTTCTCCGACCTGCGCACCGGGACCACGGCCGAGGGCACCGTGGTGGAGAAGCCGACCGCGGTGATGTCGGCCGCCGAGGCCGTCGCCGTGGGGTACGCGGCCACGCTCGACGCCCACTACCTCGGCGACCAGCAGGTCACCGGTCGTCACGTGGCCCGGCAGCTGATCGGCACGGTGCTCAAGGACGAACCGTCCGACGGCACCAAGCTGCGCCACTACGTCGACGTCGTCATCAAGGACCGCGCCCGGTCCGCCCAGCAGTGGCGCGCCTTCTACGACGCCCGCAGCGAGCTCAACCGCTGATGACGCTCCCAGAACAGAACGCACGCCGGGCCGGCGCGGCCGTTCGATACTTTTGTCGTCGATTCGAGAGTAAAACTCTCGAATCGGTGGCAGAACTCTCGAATCCACCGGGGGTCGGTCGAGGGTGGGGCAGATGACGACGCTGACGGTGGCGGGGATGCGGTCCCTGGCCGGACGGCTGGTCACCGACGATCTGGTCGTGGTCGGGGTGCGGCACCACTCGCCGGCCTGCGCCCGGGTGGTGATGCGGGTCTTCGCCGAACGGACCCCCAGCGTGGTGCTCGTCGAAGGACCACGCTCCTTCGACCCGCTGGTGCCCCTGCTCACCCACCCGCAGGCGCGGATGCCGCTGGCCGTCTACGCCTATGTGGACCCGCTGAAAGTCGACGACGAGGAGCGCAACGGCCCCCGGCGGCAGGCGGCGTACTACCCGTTCGCTGACTACTCGCCCGAGCTGGTGGCCCTGCGTCTGGCCGCCGAGCACGGCGTCCCCGCACGGTTCTGCGACCTGGACCTGGTGGAGCACGACCTGGCTGGGCCCAACCTTCCCGGGCACGACGGTCGCGGCAGTCTGCTCGACGAAGGTCACTACGCCCACTCCCAGGGCCTGGCCGCGCTGGCCGCCAGGCTGGGCTGCCGCGACGCCGAAGACCTGTGGGAGCTGCTGTTCGAGACCGCGGGGCCGCTCGAGGCCCGCGAGCACGCCGCCCGGGTCTGCGCCTACGCCGCCCCGGCCCGCGAAGACAGCCGGGACACCATCGACACCGACGGCACCACGGCCCGCGAGGCCGAGATGGCCCACCACGTCCGCGCCGCTCTGGCCGCCCGGGCCCCGGGCGACGGCCCGGTCCTGGTGGTGGTCGGCGCGTTCCACGCCCTGGCGCTGCCCGACCTGCTGACGGACCCGCCGCCGCGCCCGTCGCTGGAAGCGCGCGACGTGCGCACCGGTGAGGCGCTGATCCGGTACACCTTCGACCGGATGGACCGGCTCCACGGGTACGGCGCGGGCATGACCTCGCCAGGCTGGTACCAGCGGCTGTGGGACCGCGACAGGCAGGCGCCGGAGGCTCGCGGCCCCAACGGCGGGGCGGCCGAGCCCAGCCGGGTCAGCGTCGTGGTGGACACCCTGATGGATATCGTCGTCGCTCTGCGCCAGGCCGAGCACGAGGCGCCGGTACCCCAGACCACCGCCGCCCTGGAGCACGCCCTGCGGCTGGCCGCGCTGCGCGGGCACAGCACCCCTCTGCGGTCCGACCTGCTCGACGCGGTGACCGCGACCATGGTGCGCGGCGATATGGACGTCGACGGCACCAGGACGTTGGACGTGGTGCGCAAGGTGCTCACCGGCACGGCCATGGGAGTGGTGCCGCCGGGCGCGGGGCGTCCGCCGCTGGTCGACGACGCACTGGACCGGGCCCGGGCCGCCGGGCTGGACGTGGACACGGCCAAGCGCTCTCGGATCAGCCTGGACCTGTACCGCAAGGCCAAGCACCGCCAGACCAGCCGGCTGCTGCACGGGTTGGTGCTGCTCGGTGCTCCGCTGGGGGTGCGGACCGGCGGTCCGGACTTCGTCGCCGGGACGAAGCTGGGCCGCCTGCAAGAACGCTGGGAGTACTCCTGGAACCCGGCGGTCGAGGGGGCCCTGGTCGAGGCCGCCCTGTACGGCTCGACCGTGCCTGAGGCGGTGGCCGCGAAGTTCGACGAAGCGCTGACCCAGGCCGGTCCCGGGGCCGACCAGGCCACGGCCGGGCTGGCCCGGGCGTTGGTGCTGGGGCTGCACGAGCACGCGGTGGCGGTGGTGCCCCGAGTGCGTGGCGCGCTGGTCGGCGAACCGGTGTTCACCGACGCGGTGACCGCCGCCGTCCGCCTGGCCCTGCTGGTGGAGTCGCGCGAACCGCTGGAGGCGATGCGGGTCGAGGGGCTGGACGATCTGCTGGCCGCGGCCTACCGGCGCGTGGTCTACCTCGGGCACGAGTCTCTGACCGGTGAGCCGCCCGACGTCGTCGGTGCTCTGGTGCGGGTGCGTGAGCTGTTGGTCTCCCAGGCCGGCTCCGCGCTGGACGCCGAGCTGTTCTGGCCGGTCGTCGTCGCTGCCGCGCAGGGTCACGACTCGCCCCAGGTACGCGGTGGCGCCTCCGGTCTGCTGTTCTCGGCCGGACGGTGGGACGACGCGGCGCTGGGGGCGGCGCTGCGCGGGATGCTGGCGGGAGGCGCGGCCCACGCGGTGGACTTCGTCGTCGGGCTGCTGACCACCGCCCGGGAGGCCGTCTGGCAGATCCCGGCGGTGCTGGAGGTGCTCGACGGGTTCCTGGTCGGGTGGTCGGAGGAGGACTTCCTGGGTTTCCTGCCGTCCTTGCGGCTGGCCTTCGCCGAGCTCACCCCGCGCGAGACCGACCAGGTCGCCGGGCAGGTCGCCGTCCGGCACGGCGTGTCCAGCCTGGGTCCGTTGGTGCGCCGGGATGTCTCCGCCCGGCAGGTGCAGGCCAACCTGGAGCTGTCGTTGGCGGTCCGTTGCCTGCTGGTGCGCGACGGGCTCGGGGGGTGGGTGGCATGACGGACGTCCTGGACCGGTGGCGGCTGGTGCTCGGCCGGTACTCCGAACGCTCCCTGGGGGGCTTGGGCTGCGGCGCCGAACGGATGGGTGCGGCGCTGGACGAGCTGTACGGCCGTGCCTACCAGGACCGCGGTGTGCGCGGCGACGGCGACGGTGGGCCTGGGTCTGGGGCCGGTCTGGGTGCGTCGGCGCCGTACCTGGTGGAATGGCTGGGCGAGGTGCGCGAGCTGTTCCCTCAGCGCACCGTCGAGGTGATCGAGAAGCACGCGATCGACCGGTTCGGCCTGACCGAGCTGGTGACCGACCCCGAGACCCTGGCCCGGCTGGAACCCAACGAAGACCTGCTGCGCACCGTCCTGACCCTCAAGGGCCTGATGAGCCCGCCAGCGCTGGCCGTCGCCCGGAGGATCGTCGCCCAGGTCGTCGACGAGCTGATGCGCCGGATCCGGCAGGAGATCGCCCCCACACTGACCGGACGGCTCAACCGGTTCGCGCACTCACCGGTGGCGGTGGCGGCAAACTTCGACCCGGTCGGCACCATCCGGGCCAACCTCAAGCACACCCGGCTGAGGTCCGCCGAACCGGTCGACCAGACCACGCGGGACACCGACCGACACCGGCTGGTCATCGAGAAGGCTTTGTTCTTCGAGCGGAACTCCCCACGGCTGCCGTGGGACGTCATCGTCTGCGTCGACCAGTCCGGGTCGATGGTCGGGTCGGTCATCCACTCGGCGGTGACCGCGGCCATCCTGGCCGGGCTGCCCTGGTTCCGGCTGCGGCTGGTGGTCTTCGACACCTCGGTGGTCGACCTGACCGACCACGTGGACGACCCGCTGGAGGTGCTGATGACCGTCCAGCTGGGCGGCGGCACCGATATCACCCAGGCCGTGCGGTACTGCTCGACGCTGGTGGAGAACCCGCACCGGACGGCGTTCGTCCTGGTCACCGACTTCTGCGAAGGTGCGTCGGCCACCGAGCTGGTGGCGCAGGTGCGCCAGATGGCCGAGTCCCGCGTCACCATGATCGGCCTGGCAGCGCTGGACTACGACGCACCCCCGCACTACGACAAGCACATCGCTGCCGAGTGCGTCGACGCCGGTATGCCCGTCGCCTGCCTCACCCCCGCCGACCTGGCGTCCTGGCTGGTCGAGGTCACCTCATGACCGCGCTGCTACCTGCCTGGGGCGGGTCGGACCGCAGGGGGAAGTCCGGGACGCTGCCGATGAGCGACTTCCAGCCTTCCGGCCACCCCGGCCGCGCAGCAGCGCCTCCAGGTCGGCCGGTGCGCTGGCGGATCAGCTGGGCGACCCACCGGTCTGGGGGCACACCATCAGCGCGGGCTGCCTGTTCCAGGAGCGCGTGGGTCTCTTCGTCGAGATGTATCGTCACCCGGGCCATCGGGCACCTCCTTCTTGCGCCTAAGTATGCGTGGTGCTGGCAAGGAGTGGAGTCATGACCGCGCTGCTGGTTCTCCTGGCCCGCTATGACGACGACACCTGGGCCACCCTGGCCAACCGGGGTCTGCTGCGTCGGGCCCGCAAAGACCTCGACAGCGTCGGCCCGGCGGCCTGGGACGACGAGACGGTGCGGGTCACCGTGGGGGAGCGCGAGGTCACCATGGACGCTCGCGGACCTGGCCACGCGGTCTGCACCTGCCCGGCCACGAGCATCTGCCAGCACGTCGTGGCGGCCGGTCTGTGGCTGGGAGCCCAGGTCGAGACGTCCGAGGACGACTCCGGCGACCTGAGCGCCGAGCTGACGGCCCTCGATGATGCTGCTCTGGCTGCCCACGCTGGCAAGGCCGGGTGGCGGTGGGTCGTCGAACGGCTGGCCGACACCGAGCCCGACGAGGTCAGCGTGAACCTCGGGCGGGTTGTCGTCATCGAGCTGGAACGCCCCCGGGTGGTGTTCCGCTACGCCGGGGGAGGGCTGCCCGGTCTGGTCGCCGACGTGCCCGTGTCCCAGCCCGCCCGGCTGCGGGCGCTGGCCGTGCTGGCGTTGCGACGGGCCCTGGGCGGCCCGGTGCCCGTCCCCGCCCCGCGACCCCACTCAGCCATCGGCCGGGCACCCGGCGAGACCGGCCCGTTGCGGGACAAGGTGCGGGCCGCCGCCCGGGGTCTGCTGGTCGACACCGCCGCGCTGGGTGCCGCGCACCTGTCGGCCGACGTCGCCGAACGGTACGAGTCGGTGGCGACGTCCGCCCAGGGCGCCGAGTACCACCGGCTGGCCCGGTTGCTGCGGCGCATGGCCGACCGGGTGGCCGAGATCCTGGCCCGTCAGGCCGGTGCCGACACCGAGGCGCTGCTGGAGGAGGCCGCTGTCGGGCTGGCCCTGGTCGACGCGCTGGGGGCCACCCAGCCTGAACCTGAACGTCTGGTCGGTGTCGCCCGGGCCCAGTACGACGAGATCCGCGAGCTGGACCTGGTGGGCCTGGGCGGGCAGGTGTGGAGGTCCCGCGTCGGGTACCGGGGTCTGACCCTTCTGTTCTGGTGGCCGGCCAAGCGGCGGTTCTGCTCGTGGACCGATGCGCGACCGGCCACCGTGCGCGGTTTCAGCCCCTCCGGCCGCTGGTCCGCCCCCGGTCCCTGGTCCGGCCTGCGCGCCCCCCGCCAGACCGCCGGGGCCCGGGTGCGTCTGCGCGCCGCCCAGATCGCCGGGGGTCGCCTGTCCAGCCGGGCCTCCACCCAGGCCCTGGTCACCGCCCTGACCTTCGACGAGATCGTCGCGACGCTGTCCGTGGTCGACGACCTGGCGTCCCTGACCGACCGTCCCCCCGTCAGCCTGCTGGACGCGGCCGACTCGTTGCGCGACTGGGCCGTGATCCGCCCGGCGGCCTTCGGCGAGGCCGAGTTCGACCCATATTCCCAGACCCTGGTCTGGCCTGTTGTCGACGCCGACGACGTCGTGCTGCCGTTGCACGTCCAGTGGACCAAGACCACCGCCCGCCTGGTCGAAGCCCTCGAACGCCACGCCGCCGCCGGAGTCCCGCCCGGCACCCTGGTGGTCGCCCGGGTCCACCGCCTGGGCGGCCAGGTCGTCGGCGAACCCCTGTCCCTGATCCGCCCCGACCAGCCCGACCCCCTCGAACCGCTCGGCTTCGCCCGCCCCGCGTCCGGTCCCGACTCGGCTGACGACCTGGCCCCCGACCCAGACGACACCCCGGACGACGAAGACCAGTCCGAGCTCTCCGCCCCCGTCGAGATTCCGACGGCCCTCCTCGACCTGCACACCTGGCTGGTCCGCACCGGTGAACGCGGCGCCGGCTCCAGCGGCGCCGGCCCGCTGCTGTCCAACCTGACCGCCCACCTCACCCCCGTCCGCACCCTAGGTTTCGACCTCTTCCCCGACCCCGACCCCGATATCCCCGCCGCCGAGCACCTGCTACGCACCCTCTACCTGGTCCGTCAGGTCTACCTCCTCCTCGGCGCCCTCTCCGACCCCGCCAGCTGAATGCGAGAACTGCCATGAACGATGACGTCGAGCCGACGACACCAGACGACGGTGTCGACCTGAGCCTGCTGTACCAAGATATGAGCGCAGCGGCAGAAGCAGAGAGATACGTCACCGAAGGAGGTCAGGCACCGCCGCACACCATCAACAGCACCAGAAAACCTGGTGCGCCGCCGCCGCCCAATGTTCCGTGGAGCGACGAGGTGGTCGACCGGATGGCCGCCCTGGTGCTCGACCTGGCAGACCGATCACCTGAGCAGCTGGTCCGGCTGGCCGAGGTCTTGGCTGACTGGAAAGACGACTACGGCTGGGGCGTGGGGTTTCCGCAGTGGCGGCCGTACCCGGTCTTCTGGGGCACTGGCGACTCTCCCGAAGAAGTTTTTTTCATGCAGGAGCGTAAAGCTGAGGTCCTGCGGAAGAGGCGTGCCCTCGACGCAGCAGCCCGCCGTCACCCAGAAGCACTGGCAGCTTGGTGGGGCGCGGCAAACCGACACGCCCGCGCCTACCTGATCTGCCATCTGGGGCATCTCAGCGACCAGACGGTGGAGCCATTCCTCACGCTGGTTGCTGAAGAGGTTGTGGCGTCGACGAAGGCCGAGCAGGCCGCTCGATACGGAACTCCCACCGCTACCGACAGCAGCGTGGACCGTTATGATCGGTGCCACGAGGGTCAGTGCCGCCCGATGATCGACCGGATCGGACCGGGGCTTGTCGGGGTGTGCCAGCGGCTGGTAGTCGAAGGTTCCGCGACGCAGCGTCGTCGGGCGCTCACGTTGGCATGGTCGACAGCACCAGAAGGTGACGAGCGCGCGAGACAATGGGTGATCGTGACCGCTGCTGCGGACTCCGCGCCGTCAGTTCGTGCGCTGTCCCAGGTCTGGTCGCTTCAGTCGGTGCCTGACTCGGAAACGCCGCACCGACACGAAGCGGTCGAGGCGGCAGCCCGCCGGGCACTGCCGCGCGGACTGTCGGAAGGTCTGGCCTGGGTGACCGAGGCGGGGCTACCGCCGCTGCGCTGGGCCGATGGTGGCATGGTCCCTGATGTGGTGTGGCAGTGGTGGGTGCACCTGGCAGTCAAAGCCAAGCAGGTTGTCCCGGGTGCGGTTCTAGCTGACGGGATGTCCCTGGTGGGCCACACGGCCCTGGTGGAGCGCCTGTCGGGGCAGCGTTTCGCGGCGACGTTGCTGAAGGCTTGGCTGGATCGAGACCTGCGTCCGCCGACCGCTGAGCAGGCGCGGGCTGCGGCCGACCGCAAAGCCGCCACCATGCACAGCGGCCAGCCGTCGTGGGTGGTCGACCAGCTGCGTCAGATGCGGGTCGACGGGTGGGAACGTGCCCACCAAGGTCTGTCCGTCGCCGAGCTGGCCGACCTGCTGCTGCCGCATCTTGCCCGGCAGCCAGCAGATACTGCCGCCGTGGCATCGAAGGGTGTGCTGGCCCTGGTCGCGGCCATGGGCGGACCTGGCCTGGCCGACCCGGTCAGCCGGTACCTGAACCGGTGGGCCAAGCGGACCACCCAGGCACGGGCGCTGATCGAGCTGCTGGCCCTGGTGGACGACCCGGCCGCGCTGCACCTCCTGGTGTCGTTGTCACGCCGTCCGGGCCGTCTGCGCGGACGGGCCGTCGACCAGCTCGCGGCGGCGGCCCGGCGCCAGGGGGTCAGCGTCGCCGACCTGGTCGACCGGGTGGTGCCCGATGCCGGTCTGGACGCTACCGGGCGGCTCATGCTGAGCTATGGTCCACGTTCGTTCGAGGTGCAGCTGACCGACAGCCTGGGCTGGCAGGTCCGGGACGAGACCGGCCAGGTGCTGCGGTCCCTGCCGCCGGCTCGTGCCACCGACGACAAAGAGGCGGTCGCCGCAGCCAAGACCACGTTCAAGAACGCCAAGAGCACCGTCGCCGCTGTGGCGAAAACCCAGACACCTCGGCTGCGTGACCACATGGCCGCCGGACGGACCTGGACCACCCACGAGTGGGAACAGCAGATCAGGCACCACCCGATCATGTCGCGGTTGGCCACCGGCCTGGTCTGGCAGACGGCCGCCGAGTCGTTCCGGCCGCTGTCCGACGGAACCCTGACCGGGTCGGACGACGCACCCGTCACGCTGCGTCCCGACGCCCCTGTCAGCCTGGCGCACTCCACCACTCTGGCCCTGGCCGAACGTGCCGCCTGGCAGGTCCACCTGGCTGACTACGAGGTCGTCGCCCCGTTCGACCAGCTCGGCCACGACCCCGTCGTCGTGGCCGACCCGACCGCCACCGCTGTCGACGGGTGGCGCGGCCATACGGTGGTCTTCGGTGTGCTGGACACCCAGGCAACCCGTCGTGGCTACGAATACGACCACGACCAAGGCTGGATCCATTCCTACCACAAGGAGTACTCGACGCTCGGCATCACTGTGGTGATCAGCTTCAGCGGTGCCGAAATGCGGGCCGACCGAACTACCAGGGTGACCCTGACCGACCTCAGCTTTGTCCACAACGGTACAGCCCAACCACTGGGCCAGGTCCCAGCAGCCCTCCTCACCGAGTCGTGGGTTGATATGGCTGCTATCGCTGCCACCGGACCAGACCCAGCTGAGGGATAGGGAGAGTATGCTCTTGTTGGCTCAGTTCGACAGTCAGGTGGTCGACTTATGAACAACGTCTCGTCCCGACAGCAAGAGTTGTTGTCGACGCCCAGGTGGAGGTGGCTCGGAGAGCTGGTCGAGCTCTGGTACGCCGATCCGTTGTCGGCGGCCGACGGCAGTACCGCTGAAGAGATCGACGCCGCGTCGGCTCGCGTCGGCCTGGCCTTGCCGGTGGCGCTGCGAGAGTGGTTCGAGCTGGTCGGTAACCGGTTGCGAGAAAGTGCGGACACCCCGGCGACTCCCAGCAGGTTGTGGAGCCGGGATGGGCACCTGGCGGTGTGGACGGAGAACCAGGGAGTGTGGAACCTGGTCGTCGAGGGCGGAGACAAAGATGCCGACCCGGTGTGCTCCTGCGACGACGCTGAGCACTTCGACTACCCGCTGGTTCGGCTGAGCGCGGCGCTGCACGGGATGCTGCTCAGCGACACCCTCGCCGGTGCCGCAGCGCCCGTCGCACCGTTCGAGGATCGGCGCGGTCCGCTCGGTCGGCTCGGTGACCGTGTGCGGGCGGGGTGCTGGAGGACGAGTCCGACCGGGCCGCGCTGCTCGGCCTGTCGCCCCTGCCCGTGCCAGGGCAACCGTACTATCCGTGCTCGCCGCTCGGCGACGCCGAGACCATGGTCCGGGACGACGAGAACTGGGCCACGATGTGGATGACCGCCACCGACCAGGCTTTCGACGTCATCGCGTCCCTCGTCGACCTCGACCCACCGGGGGGTGAGCACCGCGTCACCCTGGTGTTCGTCGGCCTCACACCAGACGAACAGTCCATCCTTCCCGACGGTGACCACTACCAGAGTGCGCTGCAAGGCGTCGGTCACCTGGGAAGCTATCGCTGGGCCAGCCGGACCTGCTCCGCTCCGGTCGAGCTCTGGGTCGAAACCCAAGACCCCCAGGCCGCGGCCTCCGCGTTGCTCGCCGCAGCACCCCAGCCGCTGCTCGACGCAATGCACATCACCTCACAGCCGTGTCGAGTCTCGACACCGATCGTGATTCATCCAGCCCAGCGGCCTGCAACGACACCGGACGACGAAAAGGCACCGATCGTGATTCGTCCAGCCCAACGGCCTGCAACGACACCGGACGACGAAAAGGCAGACGATGACAGAACCGACTGATTGCAGCGATGTCGCCGAACGAGTCGTCAGCTGTGCGCGGCATTTGTACCCTGCTGACCCGGACAGGGCTGATCGTGCTGCGCGATATGTTCTCGAGGACGGTGAGTACCTTCCGATCGACCACGGTGACTGGTGGCCTCTAGATGCGTGGGCCGAGATCGGGCAGGTTGTTGCACTGGTGGCCGCTGAGGCCGACCCGATGGTGCTGGTCCGTCTCGGGAAGCTCTTGAGCGGGCACCTGCAGATGGGGACCCGCCCGGTTCCGGACTGGTACGAGGCTCTGCTCTTCGGCCTCAACCGGTACGGGACGGACGGGAACCAGCCACGGGTCGCCATGGTGGCGTTGGAGGCCGCTCTCGTGGCTGAAGGTCACGACCCTGCGGGAGCGGTCGTGGTGATCGGCAGCTCATACTTCAGGCCCGCAGCGACAGTCGGCTTCGACGCGGCGGTGCGTCGTCACACGAACGCTCTGCTCGCGTGGTGGGCGACGGCAACCTCGGAGGAACGGGCAAGGGCCATAGGCAACCTGCTTTGCGTCAGCAGCGAGACCCTCGCCCCGTTCCTCCTGCTGATCGCCGATGCTGTCGGTCGGTCGGCGACTCTCGAGCAGGAGGTGCACTGGGCTCTGGCACGCAGCCAGCGAAAGTTCTCGGACGAGATCGGTGCCGGATGTCTCGACGTGTGGCGTCGTATCGCGGCAGAAGGGGACAAGCCCGCTGAGCGGAAACAGTCGTTGCAGCTGCTGTGGCGTGAGGGGGACGACGCGACCAGGGACTGGGCGTGGGGCACAGCTCTGGCTGACCGGTCGGTGGTCATCCGTCGACTTCCACAACGGTGGGATCCTGACAGAGCCGCGCTCTCGACCGATCGGGCCGAGCCGCCGGTTGCCCGCAACGCCGTCGAGGCAGCTGCTCGTCAAGGCATGCCGAGGAAGATGCCGAAGACGTCATGGCTGGTCAAGGCGGGCTTGCCGCAGTTACGGTGGGCCGATGGCGAACCGGTGCCGGACGTGGTCTGGCAGTGGTGGGCCAAGACGTCGATCGAAGCGCGGTGGGTCGAGCCAGGTACGGAGATGCTGGCCTGGGCGGCGCTGCTTGACCAGTCGTCTGCGCACGCCTTTGCTGCGGCTCTGCTCAAGGCGTGGATCGAGGAGGACGTCTCTGACGAGAAGATCGTGGCTCGGGCGGCCAAGGACGCCGCCGAGCAGAAGAGCCGTTTTCCGATGGTGTCTGCCACAGAGCAGGAGATCTTTGAGGGTCTCCTGAAGACGTACCGGAGCAACCCTCCGTTCTCCGCGTCGTCGTCACGGGGCGTGCTGGCCCTGGTCGCGGCCTTCGGCGGCCCTGGGATCGCAGAACAAGTGAGCCAATACCTGACAAGGTGGGGGAGGGTCACTCAGGTCATGGCGCTCATCGAGCTGTCGACCTGGGTGGACGACGATGCCGCCGTGCAGCTGTTGGTGACGCACCCGAAAGTGCTGGGCGACCCAGATTTCCGCAAGCACGCCACGGAACAGCTCTGGAGGCTGGCGGACCGGCTGGGGATCTCGTCGGCCGAGTTCGCGGACCGGGCGGTGTCTGACGCTGGCCTGGATGCGGAGGGCGCGCTGAGGCTCAGCTATGGCCTACGGTCGTTTACGGCACAGCTCACCGACGACCTGACATGGACGGTGCGCGACGACGCGGGCAAGGTCCGTCGTGGTGGCCTGCCCGCTGCCAGCACGACCGACGATGCCGATCAAGTCGTTGCGGCCAAGGCTGAGCTGGCGCAGACGAAGAAGGTGGTACGCGAGCTGGTGGCGGCCCAGACGGCCCGTCTGCGTGAGCTCATGGTCAGCGATCACGCATGGACCGCCGCACAGTGGCTGCCCCGGTTCGTCGGTCATCCCGTGATGTCACGGTTGGCCCAGCGCCTGGTGTGGATCGCCGAACCCGGTGGGACGTTCCGGCTTCTGGCCGACCGGACCTTGGCCGGGCCCGACGACGAACCGTTCGTCCTTGACGACCAGGCGACGGTTCGCCTGGCCCACTCGACCCGGCTGACCCCAGACCAGCGCGACGCATGGTGGGCCCACCTGGACGACCACCAGGTGACCGGCCTCTTCGACCAGCTGGGCACTGAGCCGGTCGTGCTCGACGACCCTGACATCACCGTGCTGACCGGTCGACAGGGGTACGTGATCACCGCCGCCGAGCTACGCAAGCAGGCCGTCGTCCGAGGGTGGCAGCGTGGGGATCTGATGCGGACCCAGAAGGGCCGCGACGGTGTGCAGGAAGTGCGAGATCCCGTCACCAAGATGTGGGTGCGCCATCCTGAACCGGTCGTGCGCAGCTACGACAAGGACTACCCGACGGCGCGGATCACGGCGCAGATCAGGTTCGTCGGTACTTTCTTCCCCGAAGACTTCCCCGACGAGACACCTCAGGCCACATTCGACGGCCTGCGTTTTTGCCGCGACAACGAACCTCTGCCTCTGAGAGAGGTCCCACCGGCCATGATCGCCGAGTGCTGGGCCGACCTGGTCGCTATCGCTGCGGCTGGCCCAGACCTCGACGACCCGGACGCAGCCGTCACACGGTGAGCAGCGACGGTGGTGCGGCAGGGTTGCGCTGCCAGTCGGGCCGGTTGTCGTAGGCGGCGCGGAAGTAGTCGGCCATGGTGAGCCGGCTGGCGGCCGCCTCGTCGACGACGACGGTGACGTGGGGGTGCATCTGCAGCACGGACCCGGGCCGCATGGCTGTGACCGGGCCTTCGACGACGGCAGCGACGGCGTCCGCCTTGTGCTCGCCTGTCGCCACGAGGAGCACGTGGCGGGCGTCCATGACGGTGCCCAGGCCCTGGGTGATGCAGTGCCGCGGGACCTCGTCCAGGCTGTCGAAGAAGCGGGCGTTGTCGCGTCGGGTCTGCTCGGTCAGGGTCTTCACCCGGGTACGAGAGCTCAGCGACGAGGTCGGCTCGTTGAAGCCGATGTGCCCGTTGACGCCGATACCGACGATCTGGACGTCCACCCCTCCGGCGGCCCTGATGGCGTCCTCGTAGCGCTGACCAGCGGTGTCCAGGCCGTCGGGGTTGCCGTCGGGCACGTGGACCCGGGCCGGGTCGAGACCGAGCGGTTCGGTGACGGTACGACGGATGCAGTCGTGATAGCTCTCGGGGTGGCCGACCGGCAGCCCGACGTACTCGTCCAGGGCGAAGACGGAGGCTTGGGACAGGTCGAGCGTCCCCGCGCGGACCCGGTCGGCCAGCTCGGAGTAGGTCGCCAGGGGCGACGATCCGGTCGCGGCACCGATGACGACCTGGGGGCCGACCCTCGTAACGATCTGGGCGATGGTGGCGGCGCTGACCTCGCCGACTCCGCCGGCGTCGGGGCAGATGACAACTTCCACTCTGGTCCTTCTTTCGTAGTATGAATCGCGTCGGGGTGGCCACAGTTCGTCTCGTGATACCCACTTGCACGGCACACGTTAGTAGGATAAACCGCCTCCGCCGGCCGTCTTCGCCGCAGCGCCCGAACAGACGCGTCTAGCGCAACCTGGTGATGGGGTCGGCGCTCGACGTCAGGGGAGGACCAGCACCTTGCCGGTGGTCTGGCGGGACTCCAGGGCGCGGTGGGCGTCGGCGGCGTCGGCCAGCGGGTAGGTCGCGCCGACCCGGACCTCCAGCGGGCCGCCCGCGACGAGGCTGAACAGGTTGTCGGTGCGGGTCACCAGCTCGTCGCGGGTGGCGACGTAGTCGGTGAGGTTGGGGCGGGTGAGGTAGACCGAGCCCGCGGCGTTGAGCCGCTGCGGGTCCACCGGGGGCACCTGGCCGGAGGCGGCCCCGAACAGGACCAGGGTGCCGCGGGGGCGCAACGACGCCAGGGAGGCGTCGAACGTGGCAGCCCCGACACCGTCGTACACCGCGTCCACGCCGCGGCCGTCAGTCAGGGCGTGGACCAAGGCGGGCAGGTCTTCGGTCAGGTCGTCGAGCTCGGTGTAGCGGACGACCTCGGCGGCCCCGGCCTCACGGGCCAGCGTCTCCTTCGCGGTCGTGCCGACCGTCGCGATCACCCGGGCGCCGCGGATCGTCGCCAGCTGGGTGAGCAGCAGACCGACCCCGCCGGCCGCGGCATGCACCAGCACCTCGTCACCGGGGCTGAGCGACACGGTCGACGTCGCCAGGTAGTGCGCGGTAAGACCCTGCAGCATCGTCGCCGCGGCGGTGCGGTCGTCCACGGTGCCGGGCACCCGCACGGCCTGCCGGGCGGCGACCGGCTGCAGCTCGGCATAGGAACCGGCCGACTGCGCCCAGGCCACCCGGTCGCCCACCGCCAGCGACGTCACCTGGTCGCCCACCGCCACCACAACACCGGCCCCCTCGGAGCCCACGACGTGCGGGAACGTCATCGGGTACTGCCCGGACCGCCGGTAGGTGTCGATGAAGTTGACCCCCGCCGCCGCCACCTTCACCAGCACCTGGTCTGGGTCGGGTACCGGATCGGGCAGGGTACGGAGCTCGAGGACCTCAGGGCCGCCCGCAGCGGCGGCGACGATGGCACGCACACGGTTACCCTGCCACGTCACCTGGTGCTTGTCGCGCGGTCGAGGCCCCGCACCACCTCCGTATTGGTTTGCATAGTGGTGTATGTTCATACGCATGACGTTCACGGTGGCAGTGGCAGGAGCCTCGGGCTATGCCGGGGGAGAGACGCTGCGGCTGCTCGCCGCGCACCCGCAGGTCAGCGTCGGAGCGCTGACGGCCAACACCAGCGCCGGTACCCGGCTGAGCGAGCACCACCCGCACCTGCGGTCCCTGGCCGGTCGGGAGCTGGTCGCTACCGATGTGGCGGCCTTGGCGGGGCACGACGTCGTCGTCCTGGCCCTGCCGCACGGGGCGTCGGGGGCCGTCGCCGCCGCGCTGGAGCGGACGGGGTCCGGCACTGTCGTGCTCGACCTGGGTGCCGACCACCGGCTGGTCGACGCCGCCGACTGGCGGGCCTACTACGGCAGCGAGCACGCCGGGACCTGGACCTACGGGATGCCCGAGCTGATCCGCAGCGCCGGGGACACCCAGCGGGCGCGGCTCGCGGCCACGGACCGGATCGCCGTACCTGGCTGCAACGTCACCGCGGTGACGCTCGGGCTGCAGCCCGGGGTGGCCGCGGGGCTGGTCCAGACGTCCGACCTGGTCGCGGTGCTCGCCGTCGGCTACTCCGGGGCCGGCAAGGCACTCAGGCCCCACCTGCAGGCCGCTGAGGCCCTGGGGTCGGCCCAGCCCTATGCCGTGGGCGGCACCCACCGGCACATCCCTGAGATCGTCCAGAACCTGCGCGCCGCCGGGGCAGACGACGTCGCGATCTCTTTCACGCCCGTCCTGGTGCCCCTGTCGCGGGGGATCCTCGCCACCGTCACCGCACCGGTCGGGGCCGGGGTCAGCACCGCTCAGGCCCGTGAGACGTGGCGGGCGGCCTACGCCGACGAACCGTTCGTCGAGGTGCTGCCCGACGACGTCTGGCCCACCACCGCCATGGTCGTCGGCGCCAACACCGCCCTGGTGCAGGTGGCGGTGGACACCAAGGCCGGGCGGCTGGTCACCGTGACCGCTCTCGACAACCTCGTCAAGGGCACCGCCGGGGCCGCGGTGCAGTCGATGAACCTGGCCCTGGGGCTGCCGGAGACCACCGGACTGGTCCGAGAGGGTGTTGCGCCGTGACGTTCCCTGCGACGATGGCACCAGAACCACGGCACTGACCGACCCGCTACAAGGACCACATGCATCCGACCGAAGAAGGGACAGTCCCATGAGCGTCACCGCACCGGCCGGGTTCCGGGCCGCCGGGGTCACCGCCGGTCTGAAAGCCTCCGGCAAGCCCGACCTGGCGCTCGTCGTCAACGACGGGCCGACCTACGTCGCGGCGGGCGTGTTCACGTCCAACCGGGTCGTGGCCGCGCCCGTGGTCTGGTCGCGTCAGGTCGTGGCCGACGGCGCCGCGCGCGCCGTCGTGCTGAACTCCGGCGGCGCCAACGCCTGCACCGGAGCGCCGGGGCTGGCCGATACGCAGCGCACCGCCGAGCACGTCGCCGTGGCGCTCGAGATCTCGCCGCAGGACGTGCTGGTCTGCTCGACCGGTCTGATCGGCGAGCGGCTGCCGATGGACCGCCTGCTGGCTGGGGTCGACCTGGCGGCCACGGTGCTGGACGACGACGGCGAGGCCGCGGCCACCGCGATCATGACCACCGATACCGTGGCCAAGCAGGCCGTGGTCGACGGGGACGGGTGGTGCGTCGGCGGGATGGCCAAGGGCGCTGGGATGCTCGCTCCGGGTCTGGCCACCATGCTGGTCGTAGTCACGACCGACGCCGCTGTCGACCAGGTCTGCGCCGACGCGGCGCTGCGCCGGGCGACCCGCACGACGTTCGACCGGGTGGACTCCGACGGCTGCATGTCCACCAACGACACGGTGCTGCTGCTGGCTTCTGGTGCCTCGGGGGTCGTCCCCGACCAGGCCGCGTTCGACGCGGCGGTGCACGAGGTGTGCGCCGCGCTGGCCCGCGCCCTGGTGGCCGATGCCGAGGGCGCCAGCCACGACGTCGCGGTCACCGTGGTCAATGCGTCCGACGAGGCGGCGGCGGTGGCGGTGGCCCGGGCGGTGACCCGGTCCAACCTGTTCAAGGCGGCGGTGTTCGGCAACGACCCGAACTGGGGTCGGGTGCTCTCGGCCGTCGGGACCGTACCGGAGTCGGTCGCGCCGTACGACGCGGACGCCCTGGACGTCACGATCAACGGGGTCCAGGTGTGCCGGGCCGGGGGCGTCGGCGACCCGCGCGAGCGGGTAGACCTGGCCGCCGCCCGCGAGGTCCAGGTGGAGATCGACCTGCACGCCGGGGACGCGTCTGCCACCGTGTGGACCAACGACCTGACCCACGACTACGTCCACGAGAACAGCGCCTACTCCACATGAGCGACCACGACCCCAGCACCGACAGCAGCAGTGCCAACAACAGCAGTGCCAACAGCGGCATCGACCCGGACTTCCACTTCGACACCCGCACCGACCTGCGCGCCGACCAGAAGGCCGAGGTGCTGATCCAGGCCCTGCCCTGGTTGCAGCAGTTCAACGGCTCCCTGGTGGTCGTCAAGTACGGCGGCAACGCCATGGTCGACGACACCCTGAAACGGGCCTTCGCCGAAGACATGGTGTTCCTGCACCAGGTCGGGCTGCGGCCGGTCGTCGTGCACGGCGGCGGACCGCAGATCGGCGCGATGCTCCAGCGTCTGGACATCCCCAGCGAGTTCCGCGGCGGGTTCCGGGTGACCACCCCGGAGACCATGGACGTGGTCCGCATGGTGCTCACCGGGCAGGTCTCCCGGGACCTGGTCGGGCTGCTCAACGCGCACGGCCCGCACGCCGTGGGCCTGTCGGGGGAGGACGGCGGGCTGTTCGGCGCCCGGCGGCGCGAGGTGCTGGTCGACGGCCAACCGGTGGACGTCGGGCTGGTCGGCGACGTCGAGCAGGTCAACCCCGCCGCGGTGCTCGACCTGCTGGAGGCCGGGCGGATCCCCGTGGTGTCCACCGTGGCACCCGACCTGGACGACCCGACCCAGGTGCTCAACGTCAACGCCGACTCCGCCGCTGCGGCCCTGGCCGTGGCGCTGCGGGCCCGCAAGCTGGTCGTGCTGACCGACGTCGAGGGCCTGTACGGCGACTGGCCCGACCGCTCCACCCTGATCAGGCGGATGCGCGCCTCCCAGCTGGCCGGGTTGCTGCCCAGCCTGGACTCCGGGATGCGCCCCAAGATGGAGGCCTGCCTGCGGGCGGTGCGCGGCGGGGTGTCCCGCGCGCATGTCATCGACGGACGGGCCCCGCACTCCGTCCTGGTCGAGGTTTTCACCGACGACGGGATCGGCACCATGGTGTTCCCCGACATCGAGCAGAAGACGCCGCTGTCCACCTCGTCGGTGCCGGTGGTCTCCGAGGAGCAGATCTTCGCCCAGCAGCTGTTCGCCCAGCAGCGCAGCGAGCACGAGCCCTTCCCTGGGCGGGAGAGCCAGCCGTGACCGGCTTGGTCGCCGACGATCCGGGCCAGCCGACCTCCGAGCCGTCGGTGACCGGCTCGGTCGCCCGCTGTTCGTCTGCACAGTGGACGCAGCGCTACACCCACGCGGTGATGGACACGTTCGGCCCACCGCAGCGCGTCCTGGTGCGTGGTGACGGGGTCTGGGTGTGGGACGCCGACGGTCGTCGCTACCTGGACCTGCTCGGCGGGATCGCCGTCAACGTGCTGGGGCACGCCCACCCGACGCTGACCGCGGCGGTCAGCGCCCAGCTGGGCACCCTGGGTCATGTCTCGAACTTCTTCGCCAGCCCCACCCAGATCGCGCTGGCCGAACGTCTGCTGGATCTGGCGGGCGCCCCGCCGGGGTCCCGGGTGTTCTTCACCAACTCCGGCACCGAGGCGATCGAGGCGGCGGTCAAGCTGACCCGCAGGCACTCCGACGGTGCTCGGCCCCGGCTGCTCGCCCTGGAAGGGGCCTTCCACGGTCGCACCATGGGCGCTCTGGCGCTCACGGCCAAGGCTGCCTACCGGGAACCGTTCGAACCGTTGGGCTCGCCGGTCGAGTGGTTGCCGTTCGGGGACCGCGACGCGCTGTGTGCGGCGTTCGCCCACGACGGCGACCAGGTGGCCGCGCTGGTGGCCGAACCGGTACAGGGAGAGGCCGGGGTGCGACCCCTGCCGTCCGGCTGGTTGGCGGAGGCCCGACGGCTCACCACGGCGCACGGAGCCCTGCTGGTGCTGGACGAGGTCCAGTCTGGGATGGGCCGCACCGGCACCTGGTTCGCTCACCAGCAGACCGAGCTCGGCGGCGGTATCGTCCCGGACGTGGTCACCGTCGCCAAGGGCCTGGGCGGCGGGTTCCCCGTCGGGGCGCTCATCGCCTACGGTCCGCGGACCGCGGGGCTGCTCGGCCGGGGTCAGCACGGCACGACCTTCGGCGGTAACCCGGTGGCCGCCGCGGCTGGCCTGGCCGTCACCGGAGTGATCGAGCGCGATGGGCTGCTGGCCCACGTCACCGCGCTGGGCCAGACCTGGCGGACTGCGCTGCGTGACCTGGCCCACCCGCTGGTGCGCGAGGTCCGCGGGCTGGGCCTGCTGATCGGCGTCGAGCTGGTCGCACCGGTCGCGGCGGCGGTGACGGCCCGGGCGCTGGAGGCCGGGATCATCGTCAACGCCGCCACCCCCACGACGCTGCGCCTGGCTCCGCCGTATATCCTGACCAGCGCTGACGCCGAGATCTTCACCCAGTTCCTGGGCGATCTACCCACCGACCCGGAGGACCTTCGATGACACCGACCTCCCGGCACTTCCTGCGCGACGACGACCTGTCTCCCGCCGAGCAGCGTGCCCTGCTGGAGCTCACCGCGACGCTGCGTGCCGACCGGTTCGCCCGGCGTCCGCTGGCCGGGCCGCGGTCCGTGGCGGTGATCTTCGACAAGCCGACGCTGCGCACCCAGGTGTCGTTCGTCACCGGCATCGTCGAGCTGGGCGGCTACCCGATGATGGTGGACGGCAACCTCGCCAAGATCGGGGTGCGCGAGTCGATCAGCGACGTGGCGCACGTCCTGGGCCGTCAGATGGCCGCGATCGTGTGGCGCACCCACGCGCAGTCGCGCCTCGACGAGATGGCGGAGGTCGCCGGGGTTCCCGTGGTCAACGCGCTGACCGACTCGTTCCACCCCTGCCAGGTGCTCGCCGACCTGGCGACGGTCGCCCAGCACCGCGGCGGGGTCGAAGCGCTGCCCGGGCAGAGGCTGGCCTACGTCGGCGACGGTTCGAACAACATGGCGCACTCCTACCTGCTGGGCGGCGCCACCGCCGGGATGCACGTCCGCATCGGCTGCCCGGAACAGTTCGCCCCCGACCCGCAGATCCTCGCCGCCGCCACCGCCCGGGCGGCGGCGACCGGCGGTTCGGTCGCTGTGCTCTTCGACCGCGCCGAGACCCTGACCGGGGCCGATGTGGTGGCCACCGACACCTGGGTGTCGATGGGCCAGGAGGACCAGGCCGCACAGCGCGAGGCTCCGTTCGTGCCGTTCCGCCTCGACGCTGCCGCCCTGGCCCTGGCCGCGCCCGACGCGATCGTCCTGCACTGCCTGCCCGCCTACCGCGGCAAAGAGATCACCGCCGAGGTCCTCGACGGCCCCCAGTCGGTCGTCTGGGACGAGGCCGAGAACCGCCTCCACGCCCAGAAGGCCGTCCTCACCTTCCTGCTGGAAGGCGTGTAGCCGTCAGGCGGAGACCGCGCGGTGGTCGCGCTGGTCGATATTCTGGAACCGAAAGGTCCGTCAGGGTCACGTCGCCGTACGGACACCGGGGTGGTCGCGACGAGGCCGCAAGACCGAGACGAGGAACGGGAGTCAGCATGGATCGAGCAGGACGACGGGTCGCCCGGGTGCAGGCCGCGGCGGTAGTGATGTGTGCCGCGCTAGGGTTGGCGGGCTGTTCGACGTCTGCCGACGACGCGGCGACCAAGGGGACACCCGGCCTGGAGAAGTACTACTCCCAAGCGCTGGACTGGAAGGACTGCAGCAAACAGCCTGGCTTCTCGTCCGGCCGCCAGGGGGTTGACGGCCTGGACAAGCTGGAGTGCACCTGGCTGACGGTCCCGATGGACTACGCGAACCCGTCCGGCGAGACCATCAAGCTCGCGCTCGCCCGTTCGACGGCCGAGAACAGCCAGGGGTCGATCGTGATCAACCCTGGTGGGCCCGGCGGTTCGGGGGTCGACGTCGTCGCCGCGTTCGTAGACGGTCTGGGCGACCGGTCACGTGACGTGCTGGACGTCGTGGGTTTCGACCCGCGGGGCGTGGGCCGGTCGGCGCCGGTCGACTGCCTGTCCGACGATGACCTGAACGTCTTCTTGACCACCGATATCGACACCACGTCCGAAGAAGGCATCGCCCAGGCCGAGGCCGCCGTCGCGGAGTTCGCCGAGGGATGCCTAGAGCTCACCGGATCGCTCCTGGAGCACGTGGACACGATCTCGGCGGCCCGGGACATGGACGTGATACGAGCGGCCCTGGGTGAGTCCACCTTGAACTACCTGGGGGTGTCCTACGGCACCCAGCTGGGCGCGACCTATGCCGCGTTGTTCCCCGACCGGGTGGGCCGGATGGTGCTCGACGCCGCAGTCGACCCGACCGCGCTGGACGAGACCACGGTGATCCAGGCTGGTGGTTTCGAGTCGGCGTTGCGGGCCTATGTCACCGACTGTCTGGCCTCTGACGGCTGCCCGCTGTCAGGTTCGGTCGACGAAGCCATGGACCAGGTCGTGGCTGTCGTCGAGCAGGCCACCGACCAGCCGTTAAGCATCGGTGACCTGAAGGTGCTCGAGACCCTGTTCCGCGAGCTGGTTGATCTGGATGCCGAGACGGCAGCCCTGGTGGCTGTCGAGGTCGTCGGTGGTCTCGGCGACCGGCAGCTCACCGGTGCGCTGGCACTCACCGGTATCTTCACGGCGCTGTATTCGCAAGACGCGTGGGAGCAGCTGACCATGGCGCTGCGGTTCGCGATCGACAACCAGGACGGCACGATGCTGATGCTTCTGGCCGACACCTATCTCCAACGTTGCGACGGTCTGACCTGTCCGGTGGAGGACGGCTACTACTCGAACATGATGGAAGCGCACACCGCGATCGGCTGTGCCGACAACCGCAAGACCAGAGACGCCGACGCCATGGCGGCGGAGGCCGAGCAGATCAGGCAGGTCGCCCCACACCTGGCGGAATACTTCATCTCCGAGGTCGACGAGTGCGCGGACTGGCCCACACCGGTCACGGAGTCGTTGCGGTCGTACGCCGCCAAAGGTGCCCCGCCGATCGTCGTCATCGGTACCACCAACGACCCGGCCACGCCGTACCAGTGGGCGCAGGCCCTGGCCGAGATGCTCGACTCAGGGGTGCTGGTCACCTATGAGGGCGAGGGCCACGGGGCCTACCTGAGAGGCGTCAAGTGCATCCAGACCGCCGTGGACGACTTCCTGGTCGACGGCAAGGTCCCCGAGGACGGTCTGACATGCTCGGCCTCCTAGCGCCTCGGCTCTCGCCAGGTTGGCCATCGAGGAGGTCCTCGGTTCGACGAGCTGGACACTAGTAATTCGCGTCCGTTCGTGGAAGGCTCGCCCCAGCCGCGGCTGGTGCCATACCGATCGCGGGCACCGTCACTGCACAGATCGGGCTCAGGCCGGAAGGACCGTCAGCATGGCATACGCAGTCACCGACCCCGCAACCGGTGAGGTAGTCCAGACCTACCCCACCATGACCGACGCCGAGGTCGAGGCGACCCTCGCCGCCGCGTCAGCAGCCAGCAAGGACTGGGTGCGGACCACCACCGTGGCCGAGCGTGCCGCGCTGGTCGGGCGGGTCGCCGACCTGTTCGACGAGCGCAAGGAAGAGCTCGGTGCGCTCATCGTCCGCGAGATGGGCAAGCCGCTGGCCGACGCCGTCGGCGAAGCCGAGTTCGCCGGGGCGATCTTCCGGTACTACGCCGACAACGCCGAGGCGCTGCTGGCCGACAGGCCGGTCGAGCTGTCCGAGGGCGAGGGCACGGCACTGATCCGGCACGCGCCGCTCGGCGTCCTGGTCGGGGTCATGCCGTGGAACTTCCCCTACTACCAGGTGGCCCGGTTCGCCGGTCCCAACCTGTGCGTCGGCAACCCGATCATCCTCAAGCACGCCTCGCAGTGCCCCGAGTCGTCGGCCGTGATCGGCCAGATCCACGAGGACGCCGGGTTCCCGGCTGGTGCCTACACCAACGTCCACGCCAGCACCGCTCAGGTGTCGACGATGATCGCCGACCCGCGCACCGTCGGCGTCTCGCTGACCGGTTCCGAGGGCGCCGGTATCGCCGTGGCCGAGGTCGCCGCGCGCAACCTCAAGAAGGTCGTCCTGGAGCTGGGCGGCGCCGACCCCTTCATCGTCCTGTCGACCGACGACCTGGACGCGGTCGTCGCAGACGCCGTCGCCGCGCGGATGGACAACACCGGCCAGTCCTGCAACGGGGCCAAGCGGTTCGTGGTCATCGCGGACCTCTACGACGAGTTCCGCGAGAAGTTCACCGCCGCTCTGCTGGCCGCGGCCGAGGGTATTACCCCGCTGTCCTCGGTCGGTGCCGCCGACTTCCTGGCCGGCCAGGTCGACGCGGCCGTCGCGGCCGGTGCCCACTTCGAGTCGGCCGGTGAGCGCAGAGGCGGTTTCTTCCCGGCCGGTGTGCTCACCGACGTCACCGGCCCCGCCCGCCACGAGGAGCTGTTCGGCCCGGTCGCGATGCTCTTCAAGGCGTCCTCGGAGGACGAGGCGGTGAAGATCGCCAACGACACCCCGTTCGGGCTCGGTTCGTACCTGTACACCACCGACCGTGAGCAGGCCGACCGGGTGGCCAACCAGATCGAGGCCGGCATGGTCTACGTCAACTGCGTCCTGGCCGACGCCGCCGAGTTGCCCTTCGGCGGCATCAAGCGCTCCGGTTTCGGCCGCGAGCTCGGCTACCTGGGCATCGAGGAGTTCGTCAACAAGAAGCTGATCCGCTCCGTGTTCTGATCCCTTCGTCGTGGCGGGGGCGGGGGGGACCGGTACCCAGGCGGGCCCGCCCCCCCCCGCCGGGCTGTTGGGGGGGGGCCCCCCGTCCGGCCCGGCCGGGGG